>ERZ827088.1299-NODE-1299-length-31614-cov-13.440413_pt1 | contig 31614 bp, 22 predicted proteins | sample MGYA00519922_ERZ827088 | MGnify/ENA primary metagenome ERZ827088 (study PRJEB31778, sample SAMEA3449254) | human gut metagenome | biome: human gut; feature: human-associated habitat; material: faeces | place: United Kingdom | collected 2010/2012 ...
CGACACAGACCAGGCGTGTGCATGAGCTGCTCAAAAAGGGATACGAGGATAACGGGCTGCTTGACCGTATCCTGTTCGTGATGCCCAAGTCGTATCTGATGTCACCGTGGACGGAAAGCGAAGAGGATGAAACCGGAAGCAATCCGGCTTCTGCTTGGAATACATGGGAGGCAATCATGGAAAAAGTATTTTCCCTTGACTATGAGGGGAATGTCGGAGGAAGCATCCCTCATCTGATAGGCATGGAAGCGGAAGCGAAAAGGATTTTCTTTGGCTGGCACAACAATACGATTGAACGCATCAACGCTATCAGTGACGAAACCCTTGTGGAATCGCGTCCCATGAAAGGTCCGGTACAGGTGGCGCGTCTGGCACTCATTCTCCAAATCCTGTCTTATGCCTGTGGTGAGAGCCATCTGCAATTTGTGACAACGACCGCCATTGAAGGTGCTATCCGGCTGAATGATTATTTCGAAGGTTCTTACAGGCGCATACGCGAATATGTGGCAAACGACGCCTGTGACGAGCCGTTACTGGAATTGCTCGCCTTGCTGAAAGATACGTTTACCACAGCCGAAGCCCTTGATGCCGGAAGACAACTTATGGTAACGGAGCGCACAGTGATGAACTATCTTAAAGAACTTGCAAAAAACAAGCTCATCCACAAGGTCAGGCAGGGAGTCTACGAGAAGGTATCATATACCCCCATGGAACAGACGGAGGACGGAAACTGCAATGTGTAACCCCCGTTTGCAGCTTTCAGGATGTTCAGTTTTTCAGTTTCGGGATGGAGTATATCGCCAGTTCCTGCAAAACTGAAAGGACTGAAGACTGAAATTCCTGCAAATCCATTTCAGAAATTATCATGGAGAACTACCGCTTTCATCTTGAAAAATATCATCGGGGCAGCAAGACAGTGTGTCCCGAATGTAGGCGCAAGGCTTGTTTCACCCGTTATATCGACGAGTCGGGAGAGGTTGACTTTCCTCCCCATGTCGGCAAATGCGACCATGAGAATAGTTGCGGATACCACTACACGCCAAAGGATTTCTTTCGGGAGCATCCTGATGAATCAGATTCATTCAGGCAGGAATGGAAACCGCAAACAATAAGTCCAATAGCTCCGGTCAGACAACCTTCCCATATTGATTCGGCTGTCATGCAGCGTTCCCTGTCACATTATGACATCAACCCTTTGTACACATTCCTGTCCAACACGATTGGTAGAAGCAACACCGGAAGGCTTTTCAATCTTTACCAAGTCGGGACTTCCAAGAAATGGAGCGGTTCGACAGTTTTCTGGCAGGTGGATTCCAATAGACAAATACGTACAGGTAAGATTATGGGATATGATGCCAAGACCGGGTACCGGCTGAAAGTTCCTCATCCACACGTGTGCTGGGTACATACCGAATTGCGTCTGCCCGACTTCAATCTTTGCCAGTGTTTCTTCGGCGAGCATCTTCTTGTACGCTATCCCGACAAGACCGTGTTCATCGTGGAAAGCGAGAAGACGGCACTCATCGCAGCCCACTTCATGCCCGACGGTTTGTGGCTGGCGACTGGAGGAAAGAACGGCTGTTTCAACGGAAAGGCCGTTCGTGTACTGGCGAACCGGGATGTGGTACTGATGCCTGACCTTGGCGCAACTGAACAATGGAAGCAGAAGGTTTCCATGCTTGCCAATGTCTGCCGGTCTATATCGGTCAGTACGGTACTGGAAGATATGGCGACAGACGAACAGCGTGCCCGAAGATTGGATATTGCGGACTTCCTCCTGATGGAAGATACGCCGCAGATGATTCTGCAAAGGATGATTGATCGTAATCCCGTCTTGCAGACGTTGATAGATACATTCGACTTGGAACTTGTGGATGCAATACAGGAGTAGAGTAACAAGAGAATCGGACAGCTTGCTGTCCTTGAAAGAGGGTTTGTAAAATCCCGTAGCTTATTAGGGCATTTTCCCTGCCATCACTCTCCGAGTGGCAGCCAAAAAGCCCATAAGCGGAGGGATACCCTCTCGACACCCGGTTGTCTGCGGCACGTAGGACGGGATTTTACAGCCAAAGAATCAGAGTTATAACAGCAAAAACGAAAGAAATATGAGTAATACACAATATGCAGTCTGCCACCTGCAACGTGGCAGCGGGAATGACTCCGGAATGTCATGCCATATAGAAAGAAAGGATGCCAAAGGTAAGGTATATGTTCCGGCCAATGCAGATGCGAACCGGACATCACAGAACCGGGAACTGCTTACGTTTCCTGATGGAGTAGCCAATCGCACGGAAGCAATCCAACACCGTATCGACACTGTCGGGTTGCACCGCAAAGTGGCCAAGAACCAGACAAAAGCCATCCGCATCATTCTGACAGGAACGCATGAACAGATGATGAAGATTGCCAAAGAAGGCAAGCTGGATAACTGGATAAATGCCAACCTAAAATGGCTTCGGGCGACCTTCGGCAGCGAAAATCTTGTTTCATGCGTACTGCACATGGACGAGAAGACTCCGCACCTGCACGCTACCGTTGTACCTATTGTCACTACCGAACGTCTCCGCAAGAAGCGTGAGGGAAAAAAGAAGTACGAGACGAAATCCGGACCGAGACTTTCTGCCGATGACGTGATGCGGCGTAGCAAGCTGCACGAATATCAGAACAGTTATGCCGCAGCCATGAAACCGTTCGGGTTGCAGCGTGGAATTGTCGGCTCCACCGCCAAACATCAGGCTAACTCGGAATACTACAAACAACAGGTAAGTCGGTATGAGGAAGACATTGCCAGATTGCAGGCCGACATAGAAAAAGCGCAGGAAGGTAAGAATACCATCCTTTCATGGTTCGGAAAAGGCGATCTTGCCAAAGCGAAGAAGGAACTTGCGGAAAAGGATAATCTGATAGCCAAGCTGAGAGGTCAAATCCAGATACTCGCAGCGGAGAAAGACCAACTACAAGAACAACACAAATCAGAAATCGAACAACTGCGGAACGGTTATCAGAAAGAGATAGACGCAGCCACACGCAGAGTGGAAGCCATCGAACAGCAGTCAAAAGAGAAAGATGCCGTCATAGACAGGCAGAAGCGACACATCGGCCAACTTGACCGCAAGGCCAATCCTCAGCGTTACCGCCTGTCATCCGGGGCAGAACTTGTCCGTATCAATGTACCCAACTACCGGAATCCGTCGCTTCATATCTGGACACGGGTAGGCAATGAGGTTTTCGAGGAGACTAAATTCCAGATAGACTATAATGTGGCTCAAGCCCATTTTAACTGCCAGATCACGGACGAAGAATTTGTCAATGCTGTTTTTGAGCCACAAGAGCAGGTCAACGAAAAACAAGCCAATTTACTTGGTGCTGCTTTTGAACTTGCTATAGGTGGCCCGGCTCAAGCCCATGTTGGCACTGGATCCGGTGGCTCGTCTTCCGAATTGCCGTGGGGAGAACAGAAAAACAGGTCAAGACGAAGTAAATAACAGTTCGGTAAAGAAGCTGTATCAAACTATTCTATTTTGATACAGTTCCTTTAGCTTGCCATATGTTCTCTATATCAATTGTTTCGTTTTCTGGACAAAATCCAGTTTCTATCTTACCTATTTGTACAACAAGTGGCATTTCAGCAAGTTGACCTGCAATTACACAAACCCCAGTTGATAAAATCGGCAATGATTCAACTGAAACTTTATCTAGATATGAAATTGTATTGTTCACTTGTTGTATGTCCTTTTCATTAACAAGCCGATGTATAAAATAATTATGCAATTGCGATATTATGGTAGAAGAAATATCCGACGGACGTTGGCTGGCAATAGTCATGAATACTCCGAATTTTCGACCCTCTTTAATAATCTCTTCAAAAACCTCTAGTCTATAATCTTTCCACTCTTCACTTTCACGTGTTGATTGATAAGACAATATATTATGCGCTTCATCTACTATTAAATTTAAATATTTTTGAGCCTTCCCCGCTTTTTTATGTTCATTATATAGTTTATTAGTCAACAATAATGGAATACGTTTCTTTGTGTCAGTATTTACATCGCTTAAATCAATAATTACAACATTAGAATCGCCCCAAAAATCACCCATGTCTTTTGAAGAATTAAATATGCGAGAAATGTCTGATTCTGATTGACGAAGTTTATGAATTGCAGGAGCAATGTGTTCATTTAATGCTCTGTTTGCTAACACATCATATATCATTCGCATATACATTATACATATAAAGTTATGAATAAAACTTTCTGTAAACCCAAATTGATCTACATGCATGTATATACTTCGCGTTTCTATTTGATCCGGATGGTCTTGCAAATTGATAAATTGGTTATTTGAATCATAAAAAAAATAACAACTACTATTGTTGTGATAATGAAAATCCGTTTTTAATCCAATATCTACCCCATCATCATCGTATTTGGGAGGAAGTATCTCTGCCACATAATCAAGGAGTAATTCACTTTTGACCTTATCAGACATTATCAATATATCCTTGATTTGCTTTTTCAAAAAATTCCGAAATTTGTTTTCGTCCTTATCAATCTTCTTATACAAATCAATACTTCTCGCAATGAAAGGTCGTTGCGTCTTTTCGGTTGCATTAGAGAATATACTCAATAGATTAATATCCAAGAAATCATCATCTGCTAAAGGGATTTTATCTCCATTATCTTTTCTTGTGTTCAATTTATATACTTTTTTGTCAGAATCCGAGATAATACTATTATGGGAAGAATACTCTCCATTAAAATCAAAAAATAAAAATTGGGCATTCTCTTTAAATGCGCTATTTCCAGAATAATGAGTAAAAAGCTGTCTATAAATTTTAGCCAATGTATATGACTTGCCTGAACCTGTATTGCCGAATATTCCGATATGACTGGAAAAAAGTTTCCCAATTTCAAGATTTACAGGAACAAGTGAATCATTTGCAAGATGACCTACCTCAATAGTTTCTTTGCCGGAGCCAGCGAATGTATGAATAAGATTAAATTCTTCATTTGTTAAAAGATGGCATTCGTTGTCTATTAATGGCAATTCATTAACTCCACGACGGAAAATTTGGTTGTCAATAAAGCCAATTAACTTGACAATCAATATCCTATTTATGGAATTTTCCGCTGAAATCAATACTTTATCTTCCTGTTTACTCTCATCAATATATTCTGATTCTACTTTTCCAATAATCGGAGTGTAGCCTTTGAGAATTTTTACATAGCTTCCTACAGAAACATTTTTTATCAGTGTTCCTTTGTAAATCAGATGGGAAGAATTTTTATTGTGATCTACACGAATCTTGACCTCACGCCCATTTACAGAATATACTACTCCAACTCTAAATACTGAGTTATGTATCCCTATATGTTTGTTATTCATAACTTGCGTGGATTGTTTTATTGATATATTCAAAAATCTTATTAATTGCGTTCATGTCTAAATGCTCAATATCACAGACCATGTCATTATAGTCATCATCCACATTCAATTCTCTCATTTTGGTTGGCGTAATGATAAGAATATTGTTATTGACACAAGTAGAATCAATGCCTATATTCTTTTTTAATGACTCCTCTTCTTCATCACAATACGCAAAAATAATCACTTTTAAAGTTGGATTATTTTCTGCCGAACGTCTTGTAAGTGTTGCAATATGTTCATCAGCAAATGAAAAGCCTACAACAAAAAGGACTGAATTCTCTTTTTCCAACGCATTGGAATATAATCGCATTAATTCGTAGAAATGATAATCAAGTACCGTTTCTGCAAATTTTCTTTTTGTCGGATTGATTATTATAAATTTTTTATACGCAGTGATGAAATTATCATATTCGGAAGCATCATATGATAATTCAAGTCCTTCTGCATCTTCTATAATTTGTTCATATGTTTTTTCTGTTTTTCTTTTTTCCGACTCAATAAACAGATTGACAAATTTATCATCTCCCAATTTTTTTATTTCATCATCTACATAACAGTACCAAAAACGTTCATGCACTATATGATTATCCCGATCACTCCAATTGATAGAACCATGTATTTTAAGCAAATTAAATACTGGGACTTCAGAAGTATGCTGAAAATGTATACTTGTCTGCATTATAGATTTCATAAAATTGGCTTCGTCATAGATTGGATCAATACTTCCTCTAAAACCATCATTCAACTCTACACCCAATCCACTTGCAGCATCTTCAATCATTAAATCGATGTTTGTCGTAAATATATTTAATTGTTTATTGAGAATGCGAGAATGTCTTTTGTTTAATAAGTTATTCCATGTAATCAGATAGTTTTGATAATTGCTTTTCGTTTCACAATAATCAGATCCGTATCCGAAAAATCTATTGGGTGCAATAACAGAATCATAAAATGCTTTGTATATAGATGCTTCTGCAATTTTATATTTAGGCTCAGGATGAGAATGCATATCATCATTTAACCTAGTGAGTAATTTTTCTATAGAACCCAAAGTCGCAAGATATGGACGTGAAGCTCCTGAACCAATTAAGAAATTGATATTTGCAGATTGGATATAATATGTTAGTTCCTTGATATTCATATTTAATAACTTACATTTATATTATTCATGTTTCTTATAATTCTCCACCTGCTCCAATACTTTCTGGAAGACTTCTTCGTCCCACTGGGGTGGGTAGCCCTCCTTGTAAAGAAGGTAAGTAAGTTGGCTGGCAAGTTTGCTTTTGAGGTTATCGTTATTCAGCCAATCTGCATAAATGGCAGTGTCGTCTATCAGTGCTTTGATTTTCTTAGCCAACTCAATACAACGATCATCTGCATACTCAAAACCGTGTTTATCGCGCACCTCAACAAGGACATCAAAGAATGCCTTTTCCTCGAATGTGATGCCCAATACCTTGAACTTTTCACTATCTGTTTTAAGTTCTTTCAGGATATCCAGAAGTTTGTTAGAGAGGCCGTTGATTTTATATGAGACAATATCATAGACATCATTTACAACATTCTGTGTCACATCGTTGGTAAATGTCAGCTTATCTCGCGTATTATAAGCGTCGATTGTCTCTTCAAGCATTTTCTGGAAATGTTCGGCCTGTATCTTGTTCGTCCGACTATATGCTCTGATGGCTTTGGCTACGAGTTTGCAGAGAATCTGAAACTTGGTGAACGGCATCTTTATCTCTTCCACCTCTTTAGTGAATGAGTCGCTGAAAATGTTTTCTTCAGCACCTTCGTTCATAACCCTCTCCACACCACTGGCGAGGATAGCCTCCTGAACCATCTGTTCCACATGTCGGTTCATACTTTCCGTATCGTGCTCGGTGGCGGTCATTTTGTTGACGTATGAACAGATGCCCATAAAACATTGGCTCCATGTCACCTCTTCATCAGTCAGGATTCCAGCCGGATTGCAGATGTTGTAGGCCGAGCGGAGTCTTTTGACATGTTCCTTGAAAAGTTTGAGGAATGACACTTCTCCTTTCCGTTCCACGCTGTTGGCAAGGATATATTCGGCCGCCTCCTGAATGAACTGAAGCCGCGCAAGGTCATTGTCTCCGAAAAAGCGTTTGAATGAAAGGCCAGACAATCTCTCCTGTAAAAGCTGCAATTCGTTTTTCAGTATATCATGGGCTGTATCCAAATCCTCTTGTGGTCCTACCTCACCTCCGTATTTCTTCATGGCCTTCTTCATCTCCTCGCGGATACCGATGTAGTCGATGATGAAGCCAAATTCCTTAGTGCCGTATCGACGGTTCACTCGCGATATGGTCTGTATCAACGTGTGCTTCGACAGCGGTTTGTCGTTGTAAAGCATGGTCAGGCAAGGCACATCAAATCCTGTAATCCACATATCTACATTGATGGAGATATGGAAATTGGATTTCTCCGACTTGAACTCTGTATCGAGAAATTTCCGATACTCCTTGTCTCCAAGCAGATTGTACAGTTCCTTTTCATCGTCCTTGTCGCGGGTCATGACCATATTAACAAAAGCGATGTCATTGAGTTTGGCCTTTTCATCTGCCGTCAATACAAGTTCGTTCAGAGCCTTTTTCTTCTCGAACCAATCGGGTTGCAGTTCCCGCATGATTTTATACAACCGGAACGCTATTGTGCGGTCGGCGCAGGTAATCATCGCTTTCTGCAGACGGTCGGTTGTTTCTGTTCGGCGTTTGTAGTCATCGATAATGTCCTTAGCAACCCGGCGCAACACATCTTCATCGCCGATAATTACCTCCATGCTCGACATGGCGGCTTTGCTCTTGGCAATATCTTCAGGCGTAGCCCCTTCGTCCGCACAGATCCGGTAGTATTCCTCAACCTTCTCGGCTTGCTCCTTGTTCAAGAAAACACGCGCCAGTCGGGGATCGTATTTGATAGGTACGGTGATGCCGTCATCTTCCGACTCCTTCATCGTGTATTGATCTACGACATCTCCAAATACATGTATGGTCTCGTCGATGGGTGTTCCGGTAAAGCCCACATATGTGGCGTTAGGCAAGGCATCACGCAGGTATTTGGCAAATCCGTATGTAATTTTTGCCCCTATTTTCCCGGTGTCGCCTTCTGTCTGTATCGACAGTTTCGACCCGAGGTTGTTTTGAGAACGGTGCGCCTCGTCGCTCAGACAAATCACATTGGAACGCTCCGTAAGCAATCCAGTGGACTCTGCAAATTTCTGAATCGTGGTAATATAGACTCCGCCAGTCTTGCGCATACTCATCTCTTCGGCAAGTTCCTTACGGGTTTCAAACACTTTGACGGCGTCATCCTCAAGGAAGCGCTTCGAGTGGCAGAACAGTTTCCCGCTTTGGGTCTCCAGGTCTTCCCGGTCAACAATGATGAGAATGGTGGGACTGCCCAACTGCTTTTTGCAACGGAGTGCTAACTGGCGGGCGAGGAACAACATCGTATAAGTCTTCCCACACCCCGTAGCGCCGAAATAGGTACCACCTTTACCATCGCCACCAACAGAACGCAAATGGGTGAGGATATGCTCCCGCAACTTACGCGTTGCAAAGAATTGCGGATAGCGGCACACTATCTCAGTCGTGTCATCCTCTTTCGACGGATCTGGGAAATAGACGTAGTCCCTCAAAATCTCCAAGATGCGTTCGGGTGAGAGTGCTCCGCGAATCAATGTGCGCAGCGTGTCCAGCCCTTTACTGGCCTTGTCCTCATTATCGATTTTCTTCCATTCATAGAAAAACTCGAATGGCGTGTAGGTCGTTCCTAATTCATTCTTCGCCCCATCGCTGATAACTGCAAGCGCACAATATTTCAGCAAGGCCGGAATATCCCGCATATAACGGGTACAAATCTGCGTATGCGCATCGAATATGGTGGCATTCTGCTTGGTCGGGTTTTTGAGTTCGACGATGCAGACCGGTATGCCGTTTACGAAAAGCAGGATGTCGGGCCGACGGTTCTCGCGGCCTTGTTCCATGACAAATTGGTTGACGCAACGGAATATATTATGGTCGGGATGCTCGAAGTCGATGTATTGCAAGCGAAACGGATTGTCCCGTCCGTCGCTGTAGATAAAATCGTATCCGTCACGATAGAGCAGGAAGGTGTTTTGCAGGGCATAATAATCGTTCTGGCCGCCAGTGTTCCGCAGATTGGCAACAATGCCGTCCACTTCGGATGCGATTAGTCTTTTGTTCTTGTACTGAGCGGCAAGAAATGTCCGCAGGTCTTCTTCAATAAGCGGGTCGGTATATTTCCGGTGAATGTCATCACCAAATGTATATTGCCAATGCGACTCGCGGAGGAGTTCGATAGTTGCCTCCTCAAACTGGCTTTCATAATATTTTCCTTTGCCTGCCATAATCACTACGATTTAAGAATGTATAACGTGTTGAAGCAATGCCGGACACACTTCGCATGAAAGTCGATCCGCTTCTTCGGCTATCTGCTTAGCCTCGTTGGCGCATTTGTAGATATTGACGATTGCCTGTTGGACTTCAATGGGAGGAAGAGGAAGTTTACAACGTTTCATATCTTCAAATGAAAAAGCTTCACGAGCACTTCCCCATGAATTAAAGCGGGCGTATCGGTCAAATTCGGGACGGCAGAACCATAGATAAAGAAAGTTCGGTAAAACAAAATCCTCATCAACCTTAAATACACATGAAATAGATGAAACAATATAAGTTTTGTCCGAATCATTCAATCCCAAACTCATTTTATCTCCTCGCCGGGAAGTATCAGGAACAAAAGCAATTTCTTTGGGTTTTACTAATTTATATGAATTTAATGAGACTCCATTTAAATTGGCTTTTGTGTCAATTAACCCTTTCGATGTTGCTATTCCGCGAACTTCTTTTTCTGAGAATTGCCCATCCCAATTACGGTCATTACATTCTTCGATATACAGTCCAATTTCCTGCATTGGATATTTGTACTTTAATTCCTGTATATAGCTTTGACAGAGTTGCATAAGCGGGGCGGCTTTGGCTTCGTTTTGTTCTTTAATTTCCCGGAAGGCTCGCCATACGTTCACCACTTTTTGCTGTTCGGCAACAGAAGGAAGAGGAATCTCAGTATCAAGGAAACGAGGCCAGTCCAAATTGGCTCGGACGCTGGAATCACTAATAAACCAGCCATAACGGTCGCTTTCCTCTCGATTGAAATACATAAAAAAGTATTCCGGTAAAACATCGTTCTCTTTATTGATGAAAAAAGTCGTATATGCAGGCGAAATCAAAGCGGGTTGTGCTTTGTCGTATAATCCAATTCGAATGCATATATCACGACCTGTTTGCATACCACTAAATACAAACATCCCTTTGGAAACAATTTTGTATTTAGTAATATCAACACCATCCAGATTGGCAACCGTTGGCATAAATGTTTTATCTCTATTTATGCCGATAACAGGATAGTTACGACCGGACGTATTCCTTTCGTCACAACACTCGATATAATCCCCGATCCGGCCCCATTTTACACTGCCACTTTCCATATCACACCTCCTCTTTTCCATGCTGTTCCATAAAGAAGCGTTTCTGCTGTTCGATTTCTCGGCGCAGTTCCTCTTCGGTAGGCATATATGTCATATACTTGGCGGCAAAAATCTGATCGCTATCGTGCAACACTGAATATTTTGCTATGGTGTTGTCCGTATCCGTACAAAGCAACACGCCGATAGTCGGATTGTCATCCTCTCCCTTAACTAAATCATCGTACATACGGATGTACATATCCAACTGTCCGATGTCCTGATGGGTCAACTTATGGGTCTTCAGTTCAAAGATGACAAATCGTTTCATCTTGTAGTTATAGAATACGAGGTCGATGTAGAAATCAGCCGTATCGGTCACAATATGCTGTTGCCTTTCTACGAAAGCAAATCCACGGCCGAGTTCCATGATGAATTTTTCGAGATTGTCGATTAATGCCTGTTCCAGTTCCGATTCGGAATAGTTGGTGTCTTGATGAAATCCCATAAATTCGGCCACCATTGGATTCTTTATATATTCCAACGGATCTGTTTGACCAGCATAAGGTACGGGCAGAGTTGAACTCTCTCTTTGAGCCGCAAGCCGTCGTTCATAATATTGGGTGGAGATATTTCTGTCAAGGTCGTCCACACTCCACATATCCTCGGCAGCTGTCTTCAAATACCATTCCCTTGCTTGCACATTGCTGACGGAAAGAAGTCTGCGAACATGTGACCAAGTAAGATTTTGCACACGCGTGTGCAAAATCTCTACGTCTTTAAATTCCAAATAGAACTTCCGATAATATGCCAAGTTGCGCTTACCATAGCCTGTTCCGTATTCAGCAGAAAGCCTGACAGCAAGAGCTGGGATAAGTTTTTGCCCGTATGCTGCCCTGCTTGCTCCGTGTTGCTCCTCTTCCACAATACGCCGTCCGATATTCCAATAAGTCATGATGGCTATTTGACCAGTCGCGGCATAGGCGTGTTTCCGTCCTTGTTCTATGATGGTTCTGATGTCGGAAACGAAATTCTCGGTTATTATGTCAGTCTGTTGCTTATTCTTTTCCATATCCCAAAATTTTGAAGGCATTCACGAGCTTGGCTTCATTAGCATCCCATCTTTTCTTAAGCTCGTCAAACTGATGGCTCATTTCGGTGAGGGCCGATTTATAATCAATTTCCATATCGCGGTCGATAAACTCGATATATCTGGAGGGTACAAGCGAATATCCTTTCTGTTGGATTTCGTCAAGATGAGCGGCATAGTATAACTCAGGCTCGGCATACTCAGCGAAATTTTCGGTCTGCCAGTCGAAATAGATTTGGCAAACACGGCTAATTTCTGTTTCTGACAGGCGAACATATTTCTTTTCGTATATGTTGCTGTTCCATGTGCGCAGGTCAATAAACAAGATCTCGCCCGTTCGGTTACGCAGTTGTCTGCCATGCCAGGGACCACCTTTCTTATTATTGTTCAGAATCCATAACGTAACGGATATATCGGTAGAATAGAACATGTTGCGCGGCAGAACGATGATAGCCTCGATTTTGTCGTTTTCGATCAATTGTTTGCGTATTTCAAGCGTGTCGCTGTCGTCCAATGCCCCATTGGCAAGCAGGAATCCTGCAATTCCGTGATTGACATCCAGTTTGTTCAGGATATGAAGGATCCATGCGTAGTTGGCATTGCTGGTCGGTGGAACTCCATAACCTTTCCATCGGGGATCCGTCTCAAATTCTCCATACTCGGCATATTTCTTCAAATTGAATGGCGGATTTGCCATGATATAGTCGAATTTGAGGTCTTTATGCTGGTCGTCGGAGAAAGTGGATACAGCTTTGTCTCCCAAATGATAAGATATTCCACGGATAGCCAGATTCATCTTTGCCAGACGATAGGTCGCCGGCTCGGATTCCTGCCCATACACGTTGACCGCTTTGGTGTTGCCGCCATGTGCTTCAATGAACTTGGTTGCCTGCACGAACATACCACCTGACCCGCAGCATGGATCATAGACCGTACCGTCGAACGGCTCGATGAGTGAGGCAATAAGCTCCACGATAGAATGCGGCGTGTAGAACTCACCTTCCTCCTTGTCGGCATTGATTGAGAAAGCCTGTAAGAAATATTCATATACACGTCCTATAAGGTCATGATCGGTGAACTTCTTGGGATCTATCTTGTTAATCTCGTCCACCACACTTTTCAAAACACCCGGTTCAAGGGCCGTTTTCGTGAAAATCTGCTGTGGAAGGGCGTTCTTCAGCTTAGGTTCATTGTCGTCCAGCGCCTTTATGGCTGTATCGAAAGCAATGGCCATTCCGGTAGGTGCCGTAAGAATCAACTTGTCCCAAAATGTTTCGTCGGTCAGGAAAAACACTCCGTCCTGCATATACTGATTGGGACGGGACAGCTGCATTTCAACAAAAGCCTCGTCGTGAATGCCTTGAACCTCCACAATCTCATGCCTGATTTTATCCTTTTGCTGCTTGAAGCGTTCCCCGATGAATTTCAAAAACACAAGAGTCAGCAACAAATCGCGCTTGTCGGTCATAGCAGCACGCCCTCTCAAACTGTTGCGACAGTTGAAAAGTATGGTTTCTAAGGTCTCCTCTTTCGTTATTTTTGTTTGTTTCTTAGCCATTGTCTTGATTTATTAGTTTTGTGTTTAACCTGAAAGCATTTGCATCAATTTCCATTTGGAAAATCTTGATGTCGGGATTCTGCTTTTGGCAACACGGATTATTTTTGATTTTTCTTCTGCATCCAGATTGATTCCTAAATATACGGACTCGAAACACTTTCTTCCAATTTCGGGGAACGCTCTCATTTCTTTCCAGTCAATCGGGCCTTTATCATCATTTTGCCACGGTAGCAACTTCATATATGCCGGCCATGGCTCTAATATAAATAAGCGCACTTCTTGTTCATGCTTCCAAGCTTTTGCTTTGGTGGATATTTGATAATGAAAAAAGTCTTTTGCATCCCTGAAATAATCGGGCTTCTCTACAATGTCTTTATATTGTACCTCCACTTCCGAGCAGCCGATCATGACATTGCCATACATGCGAGAAAGATACTTTCTAACTTTTTCCATATCCAGACCGATGCAGATACCTTTATGCTTGCTATAATAGCTCCACATCAAAATTGAATCATATATCTTAGAAAGACTACATATCCATGCCTCTTCTCTGGTTCTACGAAATGGATCCCTTCTCAATTCTTCAATTATTTCCGGAGTCCATCCTCCACATGCTTCTTTCGGAACATTGGAAAAATCAATTAACGAGGGATGGCAATCAAACGGGTCATTTAATTGCGTAGCGTTAGTGAATTGAAGATTGCCATAATGCAGCATCATCAACCCACCGTTAAAATCCAAGTACTTGTACAGTTTTGCTTCTCCCATAAATTTATTCATTCGGTTCTCAGCAAGTCATCCACAGACACATCCAGAACTTTTGCTATTTGGATCAGCATCTCAACATTGGGCTGCGTTGTATTTGTAACCCATTTAGAAATTATGGCAGGATCCTTATCCAATTGTTCCGAGAGCCATTTATTGCTCTTGTTTTTCTCTGCGAGAACGACTTTGATTCGATTCAGTAATTTGCGCTCCATATTATTATATATCCATTACATGGTTACAAAGATAAGTATATTTAGAGAATATAATTGACCAAGAAGGTTAAATGTTGCAATTCGCCACAAAAAAGTGAGCAAAACGTCAATTACGACTACGTATACTTCTTTTATCGACATTTCTATGTGTCAACTTCTATTTTTAGTATCATTGACTCTAATGACGATACTTGTCGATTACTTTTTATGGGAACTTTATGGTATCAAATCACAAATAATAGAACGTATTTGATTTGATAATTAAAAAAATATAGAATATCATTCGGTTCAAGTGTGGAACTGCAAATGCCCACGTCTTTGTCGAAGGTCCTGAGAAAACCTAAAGTATACAGATATGGAACAACAGCCCCACGCATATGCGTGAGAACCGTTACACTAATCCTTGTATACTTTGTCTTAAATTTCTCAGGTTCTCGACAACAAGTTAAGCATAACGCTTCGATAAATCTAATATGTAAGGAAAAGATAAAACGCTTTTCACCGTCCTTGTCGCAAAGGTATAAATATCCCCGATAAATACCTACTGTTTTCACAGGAAATATCTATCGGGGGTAAAATGTAGGCTACTGGGCTACGAAGGCTACCTCTAAAAGGTAGCTCCGTCTTGCCTGTTTCTATGCTTTCGCATCAGTATCTGCGGAAGGCTTCACCTTTTCCCACACTCCATCTTCACGTTTGCGGAGTTTGCCCTGAGTTTCCCAGTGGTGCAAAGCCTTTTTCCACGTGGCCTTCTTCTTTCCAAACGCTATGCACAAATCTAAACCTTGGGTATATCTGAAACTATCCGGCAACTGCTGTGTGTAAAACTTATCACGCCAGTCGGCACGTGATATCATTGCAGGTCTGCCCTCTTTTACATGCAACATACTTTGCAGTGTCAAGGTGTGTTCTAACGATGTAAGCATGATGTCACAAGCCACTTTGAAGTCATCATCAAACACGAAGTATTCACCGTTTTTCGTACGCTCGGGTTTTACGTTTTGCATATCATCGAAGAAACGTATCCCCGACAAGATGCTTGCGATACGGATCACTTTTGCCCGCGCACGGATGATCGTACTTTCGCTCCAAGGAAGATCAGGGGTACACATACACTCCTGTAAGGTTATTATCTGTTTATTCAGCTTATCTGTCTGCTTCTTCGTCAAAGCCCATACCATAGGTTCCGTCAAAAGGAACTGTTTGTTTGCTATGGCAGCATAGCGTTGTTGCAAAGCGTTCTTCTTTTCCTCCTTTTCAGGATCCTGATCTTCCACAAAAGAGAGTGCTTTATAATCCACCTGCGGTGGCATACTGTATGCCAACAAACGGCTCGACAAACCGTTCTCGTTCGATCGGAAAGTTGAAAAGAACTGTCCCCGCGTACCAGTAAGTAAAAGTTGGAGCTTAGGGTTAAGCACTTCTATGTTTCCGCCAACTTTTGTACTACGACGTACGGGTTCGCCTTCATATTGTGCGTTAAGTACATGGTCAAAACCACCCGTCTCACGGTTACTATTTGCTGTTGCCATGGCAAGCATCTCGCTGTCGGTCATCAAGAGTGGTAAACGCTCGTTATCGTGCATCTGTTCTACCAGTTTGGCAAGTGTGATGTTGGCAGCTATACGATGAGTATAAAACTTCTTTTCTTGGGCGGCTATCTTTCTTACTCTATCTTCCCATGCCTGAGAAACGAACTGTACGCGTGTAGCCACACTTTTGCCTGAGGCAGGTTTGCCTACGATCGCCACCATCATGGCAGGATAAACATTCTTACCCTCATACACAAGAGTGGCAGACAAAGCAGCACCACATACCGGAAGCAACCCCAGCACGGCAACATCAGCCTCGTGGGGCTTAAGGTGTTCCAAAGAAAGTACATCTTTGAAAAAAGGTGGCAAACGGTCGTACATGTCATGCGGCAACAAAGGGAGGACTATTTCATCTTCTATTTTTATAGTAGCCTCGGTAGCCCTGTAGCCCTCTTCGGTAGGGGAAGTATTTTTCTTAGTACCAAACTGTCCTGCATACCGACGATAGACATAGTTGAAAACTTCTCTAAACTTCTTCTCTTCTACCCCGCACGACTCGCCATAAACGCGCCAGCATTCGTTAGCTGATTCGGTTTCAGGGTATCCATGGCTGTTACACATACCCGCCAACGCTGCCACGGGTGAAGCCGTAGAAGCCTTGTTTTCGTTTGCATGATATTTGTTGAACCATTCTCCCAAACTTTCTACGAACTGTGCTACCTGAACCCTGTCCCTGGTCGGCTTCGGGTGGTCCAAAACTTTTATCTCAGCCGGACTTTGTAAGGGCATCGGCAGGGCTTCCCAGTTGGTGTATACGTTGGAATCGTAATTCAAAAACGCCTGCCGTGTTTTGTCTTTGCAAGCTTTGTCCATCTTCTCTGCCACGAAAGCAAAGTCTTCCTCCATTCTTTTCCAAGCAAGGGGAAAGAAATCCTCAAACTTATCCTTTTCTGGCAGCCAACAGAAAAGATGCATGCCTTCGCCCGATATACTTACTTTTGCCATCACCACATAGGGGGTTGTCTTGACTTTTTCCCGAACCATATCGATCTCCTCCGCTGTCAGATGGTCAAAGTCAAAGAAAATCAAACCCGTTTCTTCATGAGGAGCTTCTTTGCGCCGGGCACCCGAGTAAAGAGCATTAGACGTTATAGCAGGCATCTTTTTCTTAAGCTTCCTCGCTTCATCCACCTTTCCCTCAGCTTTAAGCTGACGTATCTCTTCCGTCTGCCTTCGCAAGAACTGACCGTTCTTACCCTTCCCCTTTACCCAGTTGGCAACTTCTTCCAAACACACACTTCTCATAGGTGTTTGCGAAGTAACATCCCTATAAAGGGATACTTCGATCCTACTTAGTGGGATCATCTGAACTGAGTCCAGTTCATTTTTAATAATTTCCATTTTTATAAAAATTAAAATTAAACATCTTTTTAATTCTCAAGTCCCTACCCATCCCAAAATGGGTAGGGACATTTTAAGGTGCGCCTAGGTACTTAATGATCACTTCTACCTGAAGTGGCGTCAGTACCCTTTGCCCCTTCTTCCACCCTGCCTCTTGCAGAGCCTGACTTAGGTTGGGATGGTAACGTATCCAATATCCAAGTCGTTTGCTGGCACTCTCCGGAGTCAGCTCCGGCGCATACAGAACTGCGAGTTCTTGCCAGCCGTATGCCTTTATCAAGAAATCACACATGGCGTGAAAATTTTATAGAGCAAATATCTGTCTATTGGCAGGGGGAAGAGAAAAAGTAGATACAAGGGAAAGTATATATAGAGAAGTAAAAGACTAAAAAAGACAGTATGTGAAGGTTGAATCGCCTATCTGAAAAACGCCTTATAGGATAGTTATATATTTGTAACAAAGAAAGATAACTGGGGAATAAACGAGGCCGGGAAAATAAGGTATTCTTATTATCCTGAAGATGTCCTGAATCAATTATAACGGGGGAATATTGTGGATTTCTCAGGTATCAAAGATAATCTATTTTATTTTATAAACAAAAAAGGAGGTGTATATGTCACTCACGTATCATTTAGTACAACGACCCGACAAGAGTGAGGGTGCATTGGAGGGTAGCAAATTGTATTACGGGCAGATCAAAATCAGGCAACAGGTCGATTTTGATACCTTGTGCGAACGAATTGCCGATCGTTCGACGGCGTCTAAGGGAGATGTGATGGTGGTCATCGATGGATTGATCAGGGTATTAACTACCGAACTTCAGGCAGGGAACAGCGTACAGATGGGAGAATTTGGGAATTTCCGTTTGAGTGTAGGTAGTTCAGGTGTAGCCAATGCCGAAGATTTTAATACGTCGTTGTTCAAGAAAGGGAAGATTATCTTCACGCCTGGTAGTCGGTTGAGAACCATGAGTGCCAGTCCTAAATTTGAACGTATTGAATTGAAACCGGCAGAGTAGAACCTTGCCTAAAGGTATCTGATAAAATAAAAACAAGTTGTCACAGGTACAAAAGCCTAATGCCAACTTGTTTTTTTATTTAATAATCTACATCTAATGACTAAAACCTACCGAACATTTCCTTCCGTTCATTGACTGAAATTCGTTTATAGGCAAAGGCAAACTGAAGGTGTTCGACCAACAAACGACGGATAGCTTCGTAGTCGCTCAGTCCTTTAGCCTCCAGACTAACCTTGAATCCGGCTTTTTCCAAACCTTCCCGCCATGAGGCAGAGACACGGTTTTCGTTGGATTTGATCAAGACAAACATAAAAGGCAGTAACGTCACTTGTTTGTATTTACCTGCCTGGAGCTGATCAATGACTGTCTCTAAAGTTGGGAAGCCTTCGCGAGTCCCGACAAAATAGTCTTTATGCCTGGACAACTGCAACATATAGCCTAATTTAGCATAGGCTGCATTACTGGCATGATAGGTTCCGTTAGCAATCAACAACTTGGCTCCGGAGCGAGAAGCCACAGAACTGCCGGTCAATGCTTTTATCACAGCCTCATAATCCGTATCATCATACAACAACGGATTACCAATACGAATTTCCTTAAACAGACCTTTCCGTAATTCCACATCACGACGCAGGGCTTCCATTTCCACTCCTTCTATCACGATTGAAGGTTGTACTACAACATGCGTATATCCTTCTTTCTTCAGAGAGATCAAAGCATCTGCCGTATGTTCGATCCAGATTCCCTGACGACGCACACGATTGACTATACTGCGAGCACTGTAAGCCTGTCGGACTTCTACTTGCGGGAATGCCTGACGTACCTGCTCATTCATCCGTTCAAGAGATTCACGGGCTTCCGGATAAGCACTCCCGAAATGAACCATCAGAATGGCCAGCTTATCACCTTTCTGCATCGATTCACGGATATCCGAAGCGACAAACTCCCGTCCTACCTTGGCTTGAAGCGAGTGCCAGCAAGCCTGGCAGGCAATCAGCCCGATTATCATTCGAAGGAAACCTCGTCTGCGCATCACTTATTGAATTTGACCAACAAACTGACGTAGTAAGTACGTCCGGGCGTCAACGTGGCATAGTTGGAATTATACGGACGGTCGTCCACATAATCGAACAAGTTCTCAATACCGACTCCCGGTTCAAGGATGAAATCTTTCAGCACAAACCGATGGGATGTATTCAGATTCCAAAGAGAAAACTTCGGTGCATATCCATAACTTTGTGAGAAGCGTTCGCCCTGGATACGTCCGTTGAAATTCACATTCAAGGTATATTTATTCCAGGTATGATTCCATAGAGCAGCCACCACGCCACTATGTTTTACACTCTTGTCCACCGGACGATCGTTCGTATTATCTTTCGCATCCACAAACGTATAACCGCCGTTCATAGAGAATCCGGCTCCAATATAAGCACCAAAACGAACATTGAAGCCCTTGATTGTTGCACTTTGGATATTGTCACGAATCTGTACACTGGCAAAATCCGTTCCGTTTTCCTGATTATAACGGTCTGTTTCTTCTTTGCTGAATTCCCGGTAATTGATCATATCACGGATATGATTGTAAAATCCGGAAGCAGATACCGAGAAGTTACGGTTTGTATATTCAGCGCTCAACGTCAGATTATCACTCTTTTCAGGTTTCAGATTCTCATTTCCGATCGTCAGACGTGAAGTTCGTTTGGATTCAGAGAAAGTATATAATTCGGCCAGTTCCGGCGAACGGAATCCGGAAGCATAAGAACCCCGGAAATTAAAACCTCCCACTTTATACAACAAGGCTACATTCGGAGTAGCATAACTGTGGAAACTCTGATGATAAATGTAACGAAGTCCCACGACTCCTTGAAAATGTTTGTTGAAGTTCACTTCATCCTGGGCATAGAGAGCCATCGTGGAAATACCTTTCCATTCGATATTGTCGGACTCGCTACTCAGCGTTTCCCGAATGTATTCAAATCCGGTAGATAGTTTGTTATACTGTCCCAGCTGGAAAATTCCTTTCACATTCAGGTTATGATGATGAATACGTTTGGTCATCTCGTTGGTTCCCATATCATCGCCGGTGAAGTAATCTTTGTACGTACTGTGATTGTCTGAGAAATAATCCGCGTTCAAATAGGATTTCTTATTGATCATATACTGCGCGCCAGCTCCGTATGTATAAGTACCATGCCGCATGTCGTAGTTGGTCGTATTATCTCCCATCGGCATGGGGCGATCGGTTGTATAGGTATATATATTTCCACGCAGATAGAATGAAAGCCTGTCTGTCGGATCGAAGGTGAAGCGTTGCCCGATCGTATTGGAATGATAAGCCGTTGATGCCTCCTTGTTGGTTGCCACCAGATTACCATCATCATCTTCCGTATACGGATTCAATTGCCAACCATCCGACTGTTGGCGCTGGTAGGAAGTAAACGAACCGAACTTTCCTACCTGAAAATCGGCATTCACCGACTGAGTAAACTGGTTATGGCTGCCATAACACGTATTGCTGGTAACATTGGCTTTGTTTTGGGCATCATCGGTGATAATATTGATTACACCGGCGATGGCATCACTACCATACAACGCCGAAGCCGCACCACTTAAAACTTCTATACGTTTCACATTGGCCATGTCAATACGGGTATACGTATCATCGCCGGCCAGACGTTTTCCATTCTCCAAGACCAGAATATAGCGATCGGTCAAACCATTCATACTCATGGTTGTTCCCATACCGTTCGTCATAAAAGACACACTGGGATTAAGCTTCATCATGGCTTCCTGTACGTTCGTCACATTGGCTGTCCGCAGATCTTTGGCTGAATATACCTGTACCGGAATAGGTGTATTATCCATTCTCCGGTGTGTTCCGGTACCCGTCACCACCACTGGATTCATATTTACATATCGTTCAACAAGGCGGATTTCTATATCCTTGTCGGTTTGAGTCACACGATACGACTCCGGCTCATACGCCAGATGAGAGATACGGATCCGTTCGGCATGTTCAGGCAGACTTAATTCGAAGAGACCTTCGTTGTTGGTTGTACATCCGGTTAAACTCTCTGCTACGCGAATCGCGGCGCCCGACACCGGTCTGCCTGTTTCAGCGTCAATCACTCGGCCCGTAACAACACGTTCTTGTGCGAATAGGCCCTGCGTGCAACCTGCTACCAGCAAGGTTAGCAACATCTTTTTTGTTTCCATGAATAAAAATGTTTGTGTACTAATGCTCTTTACATCCCGAAAGAGTGTTCATTCTCACTATAAACGTACTGGCAGGTTTCCTGACTTGTTCCTAAGGAAAGAACCTTCCCGTCATCAAAGCCAAGCCTCAACAACAGTGGCAAAGCGGTGATTTCCTATAGCTGCTGCTCAAATAGAGCAGGGAATTTACAGTAGCGGGTACTGCTCCGGATTCACACCGGATTCCCTTTTATATTCCCTCAGGATGGAGGGCAATATCACCAATACGGGCATAAAGGTAGGGCTTTTTCTCTATTCAGGAATCTTTTATCCCTTTATTTTACCCTTCCGGTAGTAGAAAAACAGGCAATTAGCCGTAAGAATGTAATTTTTTGATATACGTCGTAAAGCTTTTCCATATATGTGCTAAAGCTTTTTGACAAATGTAGTAAAGCTTTTCGACATCTGTCAAAAAATTAAAAGATCAAAGGATTTTACTCCCAGTTAAGTGATCCGGGCATTTATACCTTCCTAAAAAATATTAAAACAACAAGGACGACAGGACGCAATCTCAAAAACATCCCTACCTTTGCGGTCGTTAGGTGAAGTTCATAGCCTTCCGGCCTGAACTTGAAAAGGGAATCCGGTGTAAATCCGGAGCAGTACCCGCTACTGTGACACCTGCGAATGAGAAGAATACACACTCCATGCCACTATCGTACAGCCGATGGGAAGGCCATTCTTCTTAAGGTGCAGCCAGGAAACCTGCCTAAACAGAATAACAATTAAGGAATGTTTATTCCGGGAATTGGATAAACGGAGAACTGATGCTAAGACATTTTTTACATTTAAAAAACTCATGGATATGATGAAGCTAAAGAAACTTTTCATCGTGTGCGTGACTGCGGCTACAAGTCTGTTACAGCCGGCTTATGCCCATACGGAAGGTAATTACGTTCCTTCCAACCTGTTTGAGACGATGCAGGCAGGCGACAAAGCCGCCCTGTTACTCGTTCATTTCGGGACTACGCACGATGATACACGGGCATTGACGATCGATGCCATCAACGAAAAAGCACGAGCAGCCTTTCCGGAACTCGAATTTCGGGAAGCTTATACCTCACGCATTGTGATGAACCGCTTGGCGAAACGGGGTGTTTACAAGAAAAACCCGGTAGAAGCTTTGGCGCAACTCAAGGCCGACGGTTATACACACATTCTCATACAATCGACTAACATCATCGACGGGATTGAAATGGAGTCACTCCGTAAAGACATTGCCCTGATGAAAGATCTCTTCAAGGATATCCGTCTGGGTACACCTCTTTTGTATGCTCCCGACGATTACCGGAAAGTCGTTTCGATCCTGGCAGAAAAAGGAAAGGAGAAAACCATCACTCTCCTTGTCGGACACGGGACTTACACACCTGCCACTGCCCAATATGCCATGCTCGACTATATGTTGGAAGCCGAAGGACATCCGGATTTTGCAGTTACTACCGTAGAAGGCTATCCAACACTTGACGATGCCTTGCACAAGATCCGCGAACAGAAGAAAATCAAACAGATTCAACTACTTCCTTTTATGTTTGTGGCTGGTGATCACGCCAAGAACGACATTGCAGGAGACATCAAGACCGAGCTGGAATCGCAGGGTTATCAGGTTAGTGTCCTGCTTGAAGGTTTAGGACAGAATCCCGGCATTCAAGATATCTTTATCGAACATGCCAAGTTTATGACCCAGCATAAGCTGATTGATATCTCCGACAAGAAAAAGGCCTACGCTGCCGACAAAGAGTAATCATTCCCTTTAAAGATCTTATTTATCTCGTTTTTCTGCCCGGAAGAAAGCTGTTTTCTTCCGGGTTAGGGAAACTATGTCTCATTTATAAATACCTGTCACATGAAAAAAACATGGATTATCTTACCACTCGTAAGTCTGACATGGGCTGTAAACGCCCAGGAAAACCTATTGAGTACGCCTGCAACCGACACCACCTACAACTTGCAGGAAGTTGTTGTAGAAACAGCCCGGAAAGCCCGGCCCCAAATCACCAAACTCGACGTTCCGATGAAGTATATGCCTCTTTCCGTCAGTGGTATCGAAGCCCAAAGTCTGGAATTAAGAGGTATCCGCAATATCCAGGATGCTGTCCGTTTTATGCCGGGAATCCGGATACAGACTTCTTACGGAGCTTTCCAGCAAATATCAGTACGAGGTTTTGATCATGCCGTGATGATGATCGACGGCGTACGAGACGAGCGTTCGGCCATCAACAATTCCTATCCTGTGCCGGATCTTTCGGCTGTCGAATCCATTGAGTTACTGAAAGGCCCGGCCTCTGTCTTATATGGTCATTCGGCTGTCGGAGGAATCCTGAATATCGTACGGAAAGCTCCTACCGAACGGCAGACACTTAATGCAAGGGTTGCCTACGGCAGTTACGAGAATAAAGAAGCCACATTGGGATTAGGAGGCAAACTGCTGGGGCCAGTCAACTATTATGCCCATGTCAATTACGCCGACCAGGAAGGATGGCGTGATAATGGAAACAGCCGTTTCTCCGGTTACCTGGCATTGAACGCCCGTCTCAGCGAGCAGGACATAATTGATGTTCGGGCCGGTTTCAACAGAGACTTCTATGGAACGGAAATCGGATTGCCCGACATCATGGCTCAGGATGTTTACAACACTTCCGACAATCAACTGTACCTGCACAAGAACGACATGCTGCCGGGCCTGAATCGGGAAGCTCGTTATAACAACGAATCCGACTTTATGAGAAACGATGGCTGGAATATCTCCGGACAATATACGCACCGATTCTCGGAAAGGATGAAGTTGGTTGACCGCCTCTCCTTTTCCAGTGATGATATCAACTACTTCGGTACGGAGAGTCTCGACTATTTGGAAAGTGATGAGCCCATCTATGACCATTACTACTGGAAGACGCCGACCGAAAAGAGATATATCTGCCTCGACACGGTCTACCTCTCCTTCCCGCTCCGTTTCTCTCATATAGCCAAGACAGTCAGTAATTCGTTGGAGTTAAGCGGACATTTCCATACCGGCGAGATCAAGCATAATTACATGGGCGGATATTCGTTTGTTGCCCTCAACCGGACAAGCTATAGCGGATATAATCTGGGAGATGACGTACAAGGTCCCGGACTTTATTCCCACGTATCGGTATATGACCCGCACAGCATGGGATATATGACGAGTAAATTCTCGAAAGCGACAGTTACGCATCATTATGCCAACAGCATTTATCTGCAAGATATGATCGAGTTCAACGAACAATGGAAGATTCTGGCAGCCCTTCGGGGAGATTTCTTCCGCTATCTGTCGGCTTCAGCTACGACTCCTTCCGGCAAACGCGAATATGAGGAACACGGCTTGTTCAATCAAATCCGAAACAAGGCATTGACCTATCGTTTCGGAGCAGTTTATCTTCCGCATCCGAATACGTCACTCTATGCCTCATTTACCTCCTTCTTCAAACCGATCCGTACCTTCTATCAGGATAATGTGATCTATATCGACGCGAATGGGGAACGTTTTACTCCTACTCGCAACGAGGAAGTATTCAAACCGGAAAACGGATACCAGGCAGAAGTCGGACTGAAATACGACTGGGGAAATCTCTTGCATGCCAACGCCAGCCTTTTCTATATCCGGAAGATGAACAGTACTGCCACCCTGACAAATAATTATCAGGAAGAAGTGGACGGAGAGACAACGACAAAGACTGTCATCGGACAGGTGGGCGTACAGGATTCCAAAGGTTTTGACTTCGATGTGACCTTGACTCCTTTACCAACCCTTGCTTTTACGTTGGGTTACGGATTTAATGATTCCAAAATCCGGGAGATGAAAGAAGTGAAAGATCCAGAATTGGCCAATGCCATTTATGGTTCTGATCCGCAAGCCACCAAAGATCAACTGAACAGTCAGGAAGGAAACTGGCAAGCCAACGTTCCGAACCAGACATTCTACGCTTACGGTAGTTATACCATCCCGAAAGGCTGGCTGAAGAACCTGGAGTTTCACCTCAGTAGCAGCTATACCGGAAAGGTTTACCGCAACACGGCCAACAGTACGTGGTTCAATCCGTATTGGATTACCGATTTCGGGATTGCTTATACCCTCAACAATCATGTTCATCTGACGATGAATATCAATAATCTATTCGACAAGAGTTACTACAACCAGGCTTTAGGAAACCAGCTCGTTCCCAGTATGCCGCGTAATTTCCAGGTAGCTCTTTCTTATACCTTATAAGAATCAAAGAATCAGCATGCAACGATTACACGCATTCATCCTGACAACGCATCGGATACTGGGCTCTCTGCTCAGTATCCTCTTTGCAATATGGTTTCTCTCCGGTTTGGTCATGATTTACCATTCTTTTCCTCGGGTAAACAAGACCGATAAATGGAGTAAAATGGAGAACCTGAAAGATTTCGGCAACTTACCAGCCTGGGAAGAAATACAGGCTAGCATTCCTGCCGATGAGCACATAAAACGTATCACGCTCAACGAGAACCTCGGTCAGTTGGTCTTCTACATTCAAACGGACAAAGGGAATTACGAACGAACTGCCGATTTCTCCAAACAGACCACCGTCAATGCAGCCCATATCAGGCAAACCGTATCGAAATGGAATCAATCGCCCATCGAACGGATTGACACTCTTTATACACTGGAACAATGGATTCCATTCGGAGCCTTGAAGCAGCATTTCCCCATCTACAAATATTACTTTGCCGATCAAGACAAGCACCAGTTATACGTTTCCTCGAAGACTGCTGAAGTCTTACAATATACCAACCGGGAAGAACGTTGCTGGGCATGGCTGGGAGCGATTCCTCATTGGATTTATTTCACTTCACTCCGACAAGACATCGACCGGTGGATAGCGGTAGTAGTTACTCTCTCCGGCATAGGTAGTCTCTTTTGTCTGACCGGATTATATTTAGGTATCCGTGATATCCGATTGGCCCGACGCCAACAAAGGCTTTCACCTTATAAGAAATGGTGGTACAAATGGCATCACCTGGTAGGAACCTTCTTCGGTGTGTTTGTATTGACCTTCTGCTTCAGTGGCATGATGTCACTGGTTCGTGTCGAAGATCTTGGTATCCGCTCTCGTCTCAACTTCAATCCTCATCAGCACCTGAATGAAATGAAAGTGGATTCCTATTTGTTGGATTACCGTAAAGTCATGCAAGCTAGTCCTCATCCCATAAGACAATTCGAATGGAGTCAGTTCGGTTCCATTCCTCTTTACCAGACGCAGACTGATAACGGAATAATAACCTGGGATGCACGCCAAGCCGACTCAGTAAAGGTATTAAACCTCACAGCAACCGATGTCCGGCAAGTATTACAAGACATACACGGTGAGCAAAGCCAGATAGAAATCCAATGGCTGACAGAACAGGAAACGTATTACACTTCCCGAAAGAAGCAGTTGCCTCTGCCTGTATGGAAAGTCCAGATCAAAGATCCGGATGCCAGTTGTTACTATATTGATCCGGTTCATGGCACATACCGATATATGAATCGACCTGCCCGATGGCAACATTGGATGTATCCGGCATGGCATAGTCTGCAAATTCCCGGACTCGTTACCCGTCCTTGGCTTTGGTTTCTGCTCATGTGGTTCCTGATGTTAGGAGGAACATTCGTGTCCATATCCGGTTGTTGGCTTACCATAAAGTATATCCAGAGAAAAATCAAATTCTGGTTTCATAAATAATGAACATAACATAGCAATCCATTTGAATAAACCTCGTATCTTTGTCAACTTAAAAGAGAGTTTTATTTAACTAATTTAAACAAGGAAAAAGTATGAAGAAAGTATTTCTCCCTGTAAGTCTGGCATTGCTGGCTGGTATCTCTGTCAGCTGTTCTACCACAGAATACAAGAAATATGCCGGCGACGAAGCCAAGCAAGTTGCTTCCATCCTGAGAGAAAATGGTTGTATGGAATGTCATGCAGCAAATGCCCCGCTTCCCTTTTATGGAAATTTCCCGATCATCGGCTCTGTCGTAAAAGCAGACATGACGGAAGGAGCACGCTATGTTGACTTCTCTGCCATGTTGGAAGCTTTAGAAAGCGGACAACCTGTTTCAGAAGTCGATTTAGCCAAGTTGGAACATACGGCCATGAGTGGCTCAATGCCTCCAGCTAAATTCTCACACATGCCCAATCACTGGGGAACTTCATTGGACAATGACGAAAAAGCAGTGATCTTGTCTTGGGCAGCCAACGAACGTAAAGCCCGTTTCACCTCTCCTACGGTAGCAGATGAGTTTGCCAACGAACCGTTGCAGCCATTGATGGAATCAATTCCTGTGGATTCGGCCAAGGTAGCCTTGGGTTTTGCCTTATATCATGATACACGTTTGTCGGCAGACAATACCGTTTCATGTGCAACTTGCCACGGATTAGAAACAGGTGGTGTAGATCGTAAACAATATTCAGAAGGTATTAAAGGACAGTTAGGAGGCGTTAACGCACCGACAGTTTACAATGCAGCTCTCAACTTCGCTCAATTCTGGGATGGCCGTGCGGCTGATTTGAAAGAACAGGCTGCTGGTCCTCCATTGAATCCGGTAGAAATGGGACACAAGTCGTTTGATGACATCTGTGCTGTATTGGCCGAAGATAAAGAGTTTACCAAAACATTTAGCGAAGTTTACCCCGACGGTTTCAGTCAGTCTAACATCACAGAAGCTATCGCTGAATTCGAAAAGACGTTATTAACCCCGTCTCGTTTCGACCAATATTTACGTGGAGACAAGTCTGCTCTGACTGCCGAAGAGCAGGAAGGTTATGCCTTGTTTAAGGCAAACAAATGTGCAACTTGCCACGTAGGTATGAACATCGGAGGCCAGTCTTACGATTATATGGGTATCAAGAACAGTTACTTCGATTACCGTGGTACCGGCTTGACCGACGGAGATAATGGACGTTATGCAGTAACCAAACAGGAAAGTGATCTGCACAAGTTCAAAACACCGACGTTACGAAATGTCATGATTACTTATCCTTATATGCACGATGGTTCTATCAATAATATTGAAGATGCCGTACGTATCATGCACGAATTCCAGATTGGCACAACCATCTCGGATACTGATATGGCTAAAATCGTAGCATTCTTAGGTTCATTAACCGGTGAATATAACGGAAAGACGTTGCAATAAGCAATTCATATATAAACAAAAAAGGAGAACTTGACTGGGTTCTCCTTTTTTGTTTTACAAATCTTTGGTTTCTGTCCTTACACATTTCCTCCAATAAGAAGAACAAACAGTGTAAATATAGCCTTTTTCATAATCTATTTTTCGTTTTTATGCTTCAAAAACACTTTATAGTAGTCCTTATTCATATACAATACCAGAATAGATATAAGAAATTCTCCTCACTTAAACGTTAAGATTCGGACAACCTGATTGTCGTCTTCCAATAAATTCTTGGCGACTTCGTTTCCATTACCTTTCAATCGTTTCTTTTGATAGGCTTCCAGCATGGCAGGAGCAGAAACAAACTCGGCAGACTTATTCTTGGCTATGGCCGTACCCGAACCGGAATCCCATTCCCGAGGTCCACGGATACCATAATTTAATTCATGATCTATAATCGAAACTCTCTTTACCTGACCTGTTTTAAAGTCATACATAAATTTAGGAATCTTTCCTCCAGTACTATTAAAGTCTATGACAAATGTACCGAACAGCATGAATTTATCTGTAGTTAATAAAGGCATCCAGATATTTCTTAACTTGGAAGCATAAACTGATGGTGTACGAGTAAATATAGGTGTCAGCCTTTTTTGTGGCGATAATTTGTATAAAGTATCAGATGATACATTCATCAGCATCAAATCATCTCCAAAACGTGCATTACTGGGATAGGAAAACTTATACGGTCTCCACATATTCCCTTCTTGTTGAGCAATAGCAAGCGGAACTCTTTGTGGAAAGTAAATATCTAAAGTTCCCATTGGGCTTCCATCTTTTTTAGATATAAAACGATATGGTGTATGAGTCGTTTCCTTTTCCCGTCTCGGTTCTATTATAATATCATCATAAATAAGCAGAGACTGATCATCGTAATTAAAAATACTCATATCATGATCAAAACAATTGATCTTCAGTGTTCGCTTATATTTTCCTTCCAATGAATAGATTTGGATATACTGGGAACAAACATAGATTTCTTCCGCTTTTTCATCCAAGATTGTTCCATTCTTGATCCAATTATATTCCATTCCGCTTCCACCTTTATGGTTAAAATGAGATTTCAACTTTCCGGTGTGTCGGTCGAACAAATAAATATCTCCTAATTGAAACTCATGAACCAAGATATATTTGTTGCCAACCGCTGAGAGTGCGGCATTCCCACTTAATAGAATATCATCTGTTGTTTCCAGCGGAACATATTCTACCGAAGCCATATCCTGAAGATTCAGTTTCTCCAATGAATAGTTCTTGGATACATCAACTACCGGCAAACTACCAGACTGTGATTGCATTCCTTGGCTTCCTGCCAACAGAAGCATGCAAACGAGGAAAAATACTTTTGTTTTCATAAGCGTGTCATTTTGATATTTCACTTCTTTGGTTTCACCAACATAATCACCCGGTTATCATCTTCACCCAATTTTGCAGCGATATCCTTCAGTTTACCTTTTAACTTCCCTTTTTCATAATCCCTGCAAAGTTCAAAAGCATCGATTGTCGCCCATAATTCGCCTTTGGCATTTATGGGAATGAACATAATCATATATAATTCCTTTTTATCGGAATAATCGCCATTGTATATGATGTAACTGAAAAAATCCTTTTCCTGAGTATCATACATAAAATACGTTCTCGGGAACCCTTCTCTTTTTCTAAAGTCGTACACATTCTTTACGCTTTCCATGAAATAATAACGATCGGAAATCAACCTTAAGATCAGGTAAAATTCAGGATTCATGGTATGAACGGGTGGAGTTTTTACAATAAATGGGCGCAAACTACAATCAGGCATTAATGTGTATATTGTATCTGAAGAGGGTTCTATCAGAATCCAATTGTTATTATAAGGAATTATCCTGCTATAAAGCCCAGGACCGGCAGCTCTTGTTCCTTCTTTTTGTCTTAAAATTTGGAAAAATAATTTTTTCTCTTTAAATGGAACTTTAATCTCTTTGGTTATATTCCCGTCTTGTTTTGATACAAGTAAAAATGGTATTTCATTATTTAATTCATCGTAGCAAATCAGGTTCTCTTTATCATAATTGAATATATCATCATAGCTTCTGCTACCTCCATCTGATTTCTGTTTAAAACTTCGTTTAAAATTACCATCTAAATCATACACATATATTTTTTTTACAAAATGATCATTCACAAATATTTCATTATTATCTTCATCCAATGTAATATTTGTAATATAAGTATACTCTTCTCCTCCTTGTCCTTTGCGGTTTATCTTACGGATGGCTTTGCCCTTCCGATTGTACACAAAAATATCACCGTCATTTCTATAGTTTGTTACTATTATGTATTTTTCTCCAACAGCTCGTACATAACCATGGTTAATAAACTCATCGTTTGTTTCCAACGGGATATATTCCACATCCATAAAGTCCTGAAGAACCAGTTCTTTTTTAGGTGAATAACTGCTTTTGGTTACATCGACTGTTATAAAACCATCAGTTGATGCATTGTCACTTCCGCAACTTGTCATTACAAGTAGAAGGATTGTCTCGATAAAGATTAATGTTTTCATAAGCGTGAGATTATAGGTATTTAAAATTCAATCAGTTCTTTTTATGCTTTTATTCCCGCATTTTATCCTTTTCTCGTTACATTTCATATTTTTGACAGATGTCGAAAAGCTTTAC
>ERZ827088.1305-NODE-1305-length-31513-cov-5.809810_pt1 | contig 31513 bp, 25 predicted proteins | sample MGYA00519922_ERZ827088 | MGnify/ENA primary metagenome ERZ827088 (study PRJEB31778, sample SAMEA3449254) | human gut metagenome | biome: human gut; feature: human-associated habitat; material: faeces | place: United Kingdom | collected 2010/2012 ...
ATATCAGTTCATTATAAAAATCTTAGATTTTTGTCTTGACAACTGAGCCACTATAACGGAACTGTCTTACAGGGAATGTGCCGCGAAAGTCAGCGAGATGACAGGACAGACCATCAGTGCAATGGGAGTATGGAACGTCATCCAGGCGTTAGGGGAAAAGGTCTACGATGAAGAAGCAACGCTGACAGAAGAATATAAGAAAGGTCATGTAAAAGGGGAAAAAGAAGTTCCTGTCCTGTTTGAAGAAGCAGATGGAGTTTATATCAAACTACAGGGCAAAGACAGAAAAAAGGAAAAGCAGGATAAGGCAGAGATCAAGATAGGGATCGCTTATGATGGCTGGAGAAAAACCGGTCCGGAGCGTTATGCCCTGGAAAATAAAGTAGTAGTTGCTGGTTTTTCAAAAGCAAAAGAATTCCAGGAATACCGGGAGGCAGTGATCGCACAGGAGTTCAATCTGGATGAAGTAAGCCAGAGGATCTTAAATGCAGATGGGGCATCGTGGATTAAGAAAGTAAAAGATAAGAGTACGTGCTTCCAGTTAGACCCGTTCCATCGGAACAAAGCGGTAAAAGAAAAGATCCATGAAAGGGCAGCACGGGAAGCTGTTTTAGAACTTCTGAGGGAAGAAGAGATCGAAGAAGTATTCCGGTATCTGGAGATTTACCGGAACAGTCTGAGTGACGATGATGAGATTCAGGACGTGGAAGAACTGATCCGGTATTACGAGAATAACCGGGAAGGGCTCCTGCCATACCAGTCGCAGGGGCTTGACCTGCCGGAACCACCAGAAGGGCTGGAATACCGGAACATGGGAACAATGGAGAACCATGTGTGGAGTGTAATTGCAAAGCGGATGAAACACGGGCACAGGAGTTGGAGCCGGAGGGGTGGGAATCATCTGGCAAAAATTCTGGCGAAGAAATGCAGTGGGAAACTGTATGAAGTAACGGAACGTCTGAGAAGCCCAGTATTTGAAGAAGAAAAAGTAGAAGAATTATATGGAGAGATCCTGATGTCGGCGAAAGCACCGAAGAAAGAAGAAAAAGGATACGAATATCCGGTGATGGGTCATGTGGTCGGAATGGACGGAAAGATACAGGGGGAGAGAAAGCGATTGCTACACATGGCTGGATATTAGAAATTAGTGTAGAAACAGGACTATTTCAACAAAAAGATAAATCAAAAAGAAAGTTGCCAACGATTACTTGACAGTAACATACATAACAGTAAAGAAAAAAATATCTTGAAATATATGACAATCTAAGATACACTGATACCGAAGGACAGAAGAGTATACTTTTTTGTCCTTCTTTTTTCTATCATACTTGAGCTATATTTTCAAGTATTTCTTTAAAAGTTATCATTCAACCATCAATTCAAAACTGAATAGAGAATTGGAGACCTCATAATGGTATCAAAATTAATTATGATACCAAAATAGGTGCTATTAATAGCACCCTTGGATCTCAACGCAGTTGCAGGTACTGCGATAGAAAAACTGTAGCAGATTGTAAAGGAGCAGGATTGCATTTTACAATGTGTGGTCTTTGAGAAAATGTAAGCTTGCTTTTTGCCAGAAATCTACTATACTCTAATTAACGGGACTCATACTTAAAAAAGAGAGGGAAAGACTATGGAATGGTTCAAGGAACATAAGAAGGCAGCAACCATCGGATTGGCAGGGATTTTTCTTCTTGTCCTCATCCTGATCGGGTGTGGGGTCGCATTCAGCGATTTGGGAAATGGATCAGATCAGAAGGAACAGGAAGCATCTGTAACCGACACAAAAAAAGAGACTGCAGAAGAGGAAAAAAGTTCTGATGCGGAAGTAAAAAAAGAGGATGCTGCGAAAGAAGAGGTCTCTGAAGAAAAAACGGAGACCAAAGAAGAGGCAAAAAAAGAAGAAAAGACAGAAAAAAAGGATGATACCCAGAAAAACGGTACTGCATCCGCTACGGCTACAACCAAAAAAGATGAAGCGAAAGCTTCTTCCAATAAGTCATCCAGCAATTCCAGTACAAAGAAGACAGAGACAAAATCCAACGGATCCAGTTCTTCCAGTAGCAGTCAGAGTAAGCCGCAGCATACACATACCTGGGTAGCCCAGACAAAAAGTGTGTACCATGAAGCAACGGGACACTACGAAAATAAGTGGGTGCAGGATTCCGCAGCTTGGGATGAAGATGTTTATGCAACAAAGGTGATCTGTAATTGTGGAGCAGTGCTTGATTCAGTTGATGCATGGGTGCAACATACTGTTGAAGGTTGTCGTCAAGGATATTATGTGGATGATGTAAAGACTGGAACAGTCCATCACGAAGCCACTGGTCATAATGAACAGAAATGGGTGCAGGATTCCGCAGCATGGACAGAGGCTGTTACTACTGGATATAAATGTAGTGGATGTGGAGCGACGAAATAAAAAAGCAGAAAAGAAAATAGAGAAATAAGCTAGGAAAGACTTTGGTGTGCTACCTGTCAATAGGACAATAAAAAATAATAAATTTTTGTATCGTCAGCCGATTTATGGCTGGCGATATTTTTAGGCTGCTTTTATATATTGATCATGATATTCCATTGGTGTCATCACATTTAACTTTCTTTGCAATCGTTGGTTATTGTAATAATGGATATAATCGGTTATAGCTGCAATTAAGGTAGTTCTATCATTGAAATGTTGGCAGTAATACATTTCTCGTTTTAGAATCCCCCAAAACCCTTCCATCGGTCCATTATCAATACAATGGGCAACTCTGGACATACTTTGTTTCATATGATGTTTCTTTAACCTGGTGCAGAATTGTGTACTTGTATATTGAAATCCACGATCAGAATGGAAGAGCGGATGTGCATCAGGTTCCAAGCAAACTGCTTCATCAAAAGTATTCATAACTAATGGATTATCATTATGGTCACTTATTTTAAAAGTTACAATTCTTCGATCGTATAAATCTAAAATAGCACTCAAATATATCTTGTGCACTTCATTTCCGCTGTAATATTTAAACTCGGATACATCGGTGAGCCATTTCTCATTCGGTTTATCCGCATGAAAATCTCGATGTAAATAGTTTTTGGCAATGTGATCGGGATTTCGTTCTCCTCTGGTACAGCTTTTGGGTTTCCATTTAATCTTTGACTTTATATCATATTTTCTACAGATGCGGAGAACTCGTTTATCATTCACATGAATTCCTTTGTGTCCATCTAATTCATCTCGGATTCTACGATATCCCATATCCGGATGTTCTTTATGTATCTTTTGAATTTCAATAGATAACGTTTCGTTCTGCAGTTCATTATTGCTTTTCGGATGTTTTAGCCAGTGATAGTATGCAGAGCGTGTAATATTAAGATACTTACAAAGTTTATCTACAGGATATCCCTTGTCAGAAGATAATTCTTTGATTGCCTTATACGCGGCTGAACGGTGAACTAAAGATAGTGATCCCTCCTTTCTAGTTCTCTGACTTTTTTTAACAGATCATTTTCCATTTGTAAATCAAGATTTTTTCTTTCAAGCTCAACGATTCTATCACGTAATTCTTCCTCAGGTGTACGACTTGGTAATGATCCGACTCGTCTACCACGGCGGTCTTCCAGACCTTTACTTCCCATTTCTTCGTATCGTTTTACCCAGTTACGAACTTGTTGATAAGAACATTGATATTTCAAAGCCATTGCTCCATAATTCTTATCATTTGCCAAGCATTCCATAACTATTTTTAATCGCTCATCAAGAGTCGTTGATTTTGCTTTTTTCATGCAAGCACCTCCAGTGGATGTTTTTAATATTCCACCAGAATTATACACCTGAATCCACTTTAAAAGTTGTGTGTGTGACCGGATTCCGTATTTTAAGCAAATATCATCAAGAGAACCAGCTCCATTAAGATAATCATTTACCGCAGATATTTTTAGTGCTTTTGAGTAACTTTTGTTTTTGGGTTGATTAAGTAAACCTGTTGGTCCATTGCATTGGTATATAGAAATCCATTTTCTAATACTCTGGTAAGCGACTCCAAGGTTTTTACTTGCCTGACCCAATCCAATCTCTCCATCAAGATATTGCTCAACTATTTTTACCTTTACTATTGGATCAATTTTGCTTTTTCTGGACATGAAAATACCCCCATATAGGACTTTTATATTTCATTGTCCTATATGAGGGTAGCATATCACTTGCTATATAGCCTTTTTCTTCTAATATTTTCAGATGTGCATAAACACTTGAAGTCGATGCCACCCCTACCATCTTGCATATCTCCCTGATAGTAGGAGCATAACCATTCACACGCTGATACTGCATAATGCTTTCATACACATTCTGTTGCTTCTCCGTCAATGGTGCTCTGTCTACCAGATCAATTCTTGCTACTTCGCTCATGTTCCGACTCCCTCTTTATCCAAAGTATCCATGTGGATGTACTGTGTGTTCTTCTTTTGCATTGACTGCCGATAGAATCCTGTCCCGGTACATGAGTCCCCTCTGGATACTGTAAAATCCAAATCTTCTGCGTATCTCATCCACCACCGAATCCATCTTCATCTGCTTTTCACGCTTCTCCACACTTGAGAACAAATCAATTTGTTCCCAATAATTATCTGTTACTAAGTCTGCACCTCGGACACCAACACTACGGATTGGCTTGCTCCAGTTATAGTTTTCCTTAAATATCTGATAAGCATATGCAGCTATCTCTCCGGTGATATTCGTTGCATGGTCAATCTTTTTCTGACGGGTAAAAGAGAATAACTCATTATCCCTGACACTTATCTCAACCACTCTGCACTGAAATCCATTCTCACGAAGTCTTGCTGCAACACTCTCAGCCAGAATATAAAGAACAATCTTTACATCCTCATCGCATACTAAATCCTTTGGTGTCGTTGTGCTGTTACCCACCGATTTGATTGGAGCGTGGGTATTCTCCAGTTTGACGGGTGAATCATCATAGCCATTAGCAAACGACCATAAGATACTGCCCATCTTTCCAAGGTGACTGTTAAGCACATCTTCATCTGCTCTTGCAAGATCACCTATGGTTTTGATACCAAATAATGCAAGCTTTCTGTTCGTACTTTTGCCAACGTATAGAAGATCTGCCACTGGAAGTGACCAAGCCTTCTGCTTATACTCACTCTTATACATAGTTGTGATTGCATCAGGCTTCTTATAATCTGAACCAAGCTTTGCAAATATCTTATTGAAAGAAACACCTACACTTACTGTGATGCCAAGCTCTGACTTCATTCTCCTGCTGATTTCCTGTGCGATAAGCAATCCATCCCCTTTAAGGGAACTACTCCCTGTCACATCAAGCCAGCACTCATCAATCCCATATGGCTCCTGTCTGTCCGTATATTCTGCATATATCTCATGTGCCATTCTTGAGAATCGAAGATATAAGTCCATTCTTGGTGAAACAAACGTTATGTCAGGACAGACCTGCTTTGCCTGCCAGAGTGCCATTCCTGTTTTCACACCGTACTTCTTGGCAATATAGTCGGCTGTTAAGACAATCCCATGTCTTGCCTCCGGGTCACCGCCTACTGCCAGCGGCTTTCCTGCAAGCTCCGGATGATGCAGATGCTCAATTGAAGCATAGCAACAGTTGATATCTGAATGAAGTATTACCCTGTCTCCCATCTGCATAACCTCCTGCTACATTTAATCTGTCACTACCATAACCTTTAGTCCAAGTATATGAGTAATGTTTCTTACAGGGCATAGTATAACCCCAAGAATAATCGACTGTCAACGGACACATATGTCCTTTTTTCTCATCATATTGGATTTTCAGCTTGAATAATTGGCACTATTGCTATATACTATGGAGTGAAAAGAGACATTTGAAATCAACAAAATGAAAGAAAAGAGGCGTATGTATGTACTCAATCGGAGAAATCATTTCAACATATAGAAAAAAGAAAGGCTTGCTCCAGCAGGATCTCGCTGATGAACTGGCAAAGGAAGGCATTACCATTTCCTATAAAGCCATTTCCAACTGGGAGAGAAATCTTGCTGAACCAAGCGTTACCATATTTTACAAAGTGTGTAGAATCCTTGGTATTACTAACATGTATGAAGCATATTTTGGAGTAAATCCTACTGATCCTTTCTCCTCACTTACTGATGAAGGCAGGGAAAAGGCTATGGATTATATCAATCTGCTCCACGCATCCGGAATGTATGAAAAGCAAACTGCTAAGATAATTCCATTCCGTAGCATTGATATTTTTGAAAATGCCGTATCAGCCGGAACCGGTAACTTCCTTGTAGACGGACCGAAAGAGACTGTACTCATAGATGAATCTATCATGCCGGAAGATACTACTTTCGGTGTCCGTATTAGTGGTGACAGTATGGAACCTGAATTCCATGATGATCAGATTGCATGGGTAATGCAACAGGAGTATGTTGCTAATGGAGAAATTGGTATATTCTCTCTCAACGGAGATGCCTATATTAAGAAATTACAAAACGATAAAAACGGAATTTTCCTTATCTCGCTTAATGAAAAGTATGCACCTATCAAGGTTGGAGAAAACGACCGCTTAGACATATTTGGAAAAGTTCTTGGAAAATCTGATGCTTCTGTTATTACTGGACATTGCCGATAAAACGCAAGTCCTTTTTATCGGACACATTATTTTGCATAATTGACAATAAGAAAATATCTATAGAACTGAAAGAAGGGATTTTTATGGCGGTTACCAATAATATCAGAGAAATCCGGGAGCAGCGTGGCATTTACCAGGATGACCTTGCCTCTGCTATCGGATACAGCACCAAAACTGTCGGCAGGATAGAGCGTGGAGACAGCACCCCATCTGCCGAATTTATGCTGCGGATATCAAAATACTTTAATATGCTGGTGGAAGATGTTTTCCATGTGGAAGATTGAGCTGGGCACATGATACCCAGCTCTTTTACTATCTACTTTCAACATAAATTTAAAAATCACATATAATTATCCACTAAGTTATATGTAATAACTGTGCAAATCCTAATACAGTTTTGCACCTGCTGGAATTGAATCGTTTAACATTACAAGATTCAACTTTTCTTCTCCATTTACATTGTGAATAGCTGAAAGTAACATACCACAAGAGTCAATTCCCATCATAGAACGTGGTGGAAGATTTACGATTGCCAATAATGTCTTTCCAACAAGTTCCTCTGGCTCATAAAAAGCATGTACTCCTGAAAGAATCGTTCTCTCATTCTCAGTTCCATCATCAAGTGTAAATCTAAGAAGCTTCTTACTCTTAGGTACTGCCTCACAATTTTTTACCTTTACAACACGGAAGTCTGACTTTGAGAATGTATCAAAATCAACCTGCTCCTCAAATAAAGGCTCTATTTCAATACCTGTATTATTTTCAACAACTGCTGCCACTTCCTCTGTTACTACTTCATTGTTATCCATTTGATTATAACTCCTTTGCATTAATTTCTCATAATAATATGTAATGTCAGTTGAAACTGCATTACTACTAGCTAGTATACCATAAACATACTGTTTTTAGGAAGAAATGTCCTATTTCATCCATGTATGCATATTATCAAGTGTATGTGTCATATTTTATATTCAAAATAAAAAAAGCTGCTACTCTTTAAAAAATAACAGCCTTTCTTACTATATCAGCCTTTTGGAATTTGACCATCGACATACAGAATGTGATTAACTAACCACTCTGTGAGATATTTTAAAATTCCCATAATCTGTTCATCTTGATCTTCTACCTCATCATTGTGATGTTCCATAAATTCATCAAGTTTATGTATAAATTCCTGATGTTGAACTTTCTGTGTAAATATCTTCTTATAATTAATAGATTCCATATACTGCTCTTCATCACTAAAGTGTTTTACTGTATAATTTCGGAGATTTTCTAATATTATATCAATCCTATCATATTTATCCGGTGTAAACTCATCATGAAGCAGTTCATATGCCTCATCTGCATATTTAAATAACTGCTTGTGCTCTTCATCAATCATATCTATTCCGATATAATATTCTGGTTTCATTTCATACATAATTTCATCCTTCTTTCTTATGTAGTAACATATCAACTTTATGTTTTATCATTAGCAATACTTTGACATTCCAACCAAAATGACTTATGATGTATAATGTAAACAGGTTGCTGGGCGACTATTTCAAGCGCCAGAACCATAAAATATGGTACTGCCGGTCACATCGCAGTGTGGCCGGTGATAACCGGACAGTCATTAATTTATGGATTTTATATGCTTCCGGTTGTAGATCAGATGCAGATACATCGCATCGTGGGCACGGACGGCATCGTGGGCACGGACGGCATCGTGGGCTGCAATTGCATCTGCAATTTCACGATGAATTTCGATGGTTTCATCACGCATGGTGAATTTTGCAGACTCACGGATCAGAGGAATTGAACTGTTGATGATAGGAACCAGCTTTGGAACAACTATATTTTTGCTGCTTAAGGCAATAGCAGTATGAAATGCTATATCCTTTTCAGCGTGATTTTTATTTGCAAGAAGGAGCTTTTCGGTATTTTCACATGCAGTAAGTATGTTTTTGATATCTGTCTCATCTGCACGGATAGCGGCCATGGCAGCTATGGATGGTTCGATTAGAAATCTGATTTCCATCAGATCTTTAATCATCTTTTGTTTATCTTCAACAAAGGTCAGGCCGAATGGATCATCAATCATCCCGGGAGTGGCGGAAACATATGAACCGGAGCCTTGGCGTATGGTGATTACATTACGTGATGCGAGTGCTCGCATAGCTTCACGCAGAGAGCTTCTTCCAACATTCAGCCGTTCACACATTACGGTTTCGTTCGGAAGCTTGTCACCCGGCTGCAGATTTTCCTCCAGTATGTATTTGATAATTCTCTCTGCAATCCTTTGGGAAAGAGTTTTTTCTTTGGAATTTTGCATGTGATTTGCCTCCTGTTGCCCAATACCTTGATGTTTAGTTTTTCTGTACGTTTAAATATTCTTTCAAATATTTCATTGGCATTCTTTTTGTCTGTAACTCCCGGAAAATATTCCTTATATCCCATAGTTGTTTAAAAACACGCCTTTTTCGCATGGTCTGCCATACAGATATCCCTGCATATAATCTACATGGATTTCTTTCATTGCGCAAGCCCACTCTTCCTTCTCAATTCCCTCAATGCAGATTTTTATATTTACACTGTGAACCATCTCTATAATCTTTCTGAACAGCTCATGGTCCTTTTCACTGCGCATCGCCATTGCCGTAAATTCCTTATCTATCTTTACATAGTCCGGGTTCATCTCACTGATATAGCGAAGATTTGAATAGCCTGTTCCAAAATCATCTATTATGAACTGGATATTATTCTCATCAAGCTTTTTCCTGAAGCTGCAAAAACATGGCGTCATATCCATGAATCCACTCTCTGTCATTTCGATACAGATTGATTCAGGTCTCAGATTGTTTGCCTGGATAGCAGAGAGAATTTTATTTGCCATACTTCCACGCATAATCTGTATATATGATACATTGATATTTACCCTGAAATCCGCAATATACTGCTGCATTTCACGGCACATTTTTGCTGCTTCGTTCAATACAAACTCTCCAACCGGAATGATGAGCCTGCTCTTCTCCAGTAAAGGAATAAACTCAACCGGGGAAATCATTTCATCGCCCTCATCCGAATGCATGAAAAACCGTAAAAGTGCCTCTGCACCGATTATTCGATCAGCACTATCTAAGATAGGCTGATAATATACCTCAAAGCCTTCAAAATCATTTACAGTTGCGCTACGAAGCGCACTCAGGATGGTATTTTTGCGCAATGACACTTTATAATCCTCTTCCTCGAAGAAATAAAGGCTTCCTCCGCCTCTTTTTTTTGCGCATTTTAAAGAAAAATCCGACTTTTTCCTGCACTCTATTGCGTCCTCTGCCAGTGTTGATATATCTGTCACTCCGGCAGAAATCGAAAAGATTGATTTATAGTTTTCATCAACTATAAACTCATCAATTTTTTCACCTATCCTTTTGAACAACTGCACCACATCATCCTGCGATTTGCTAAGCATATCCACAAGCATATACTTATCTGTAACAAGATGATATATTCTCTGACCGCTTGAGAGACATTCTGCTATGCATTCGGCCACTCTTTTAAGTATGTAGTTGCCATATATCTGACCCTGAACATTATTGATTATCCCAAAATCGTCAATTCCAATCTGTATGAAATAACCTGACAGCTTCTCTTTAGGCTGTGAATAGAGATATGATGCCATCTCCTTTTCACCTAACAGCCCACTGATATTGTCAGCTCGCTGCCTTGTTCCTGTCTCGTTCATGCAGCCTATAATATATCGTGGTTTCCCCGCCTCGTCATTGATGACCTCCCCACGGCAGTTAATCCATACCGGGAGATTTTTGCTGTTCATCAAACGACATAGCACGTTGTACCTTTTTTCTTTTCCATCATATATTTTACGCTTGTGATTTTCGAGCAGCTTACGGTCTTTCTCATAAACCAATGTACGAAGATGCTTTGTTGCATCATTCATAAATTTATCAGGAAGCATAAAACGCTCTACCGCTGACTGTGATATCCTCAGTGTATCATTCTTTAAATCTATAATATACAGATAATCATCCATACAAGGTGCAATTAAGTCTATCAGACTTCCTGCCTCCTGCTCGTCAAGTATTTTATATGCATCAAAAGCCCTCATTAAATTTCACCTTCTATTATATTACTCTTCAATGTCTGAGATTTTGAATTTTGCTATCATTTCACTCAGATTTTCTGATTCACTGCTCATCTGCTGGCTCGCAGCCGCACACTCCTGTGATGTTGCTGAATTGGTCTGTACAACATCATTGATCTGCTCAATTCCTTCGTTAATCTGCTTGATCTCACTGGTCTGGGTCTCCAGTGTATCAGCTATATTAGTCACCTCTTTTGTAATCACCTTAGAGTTCTCTGCTACTTCTTCAAGCTGTGAAGCTGTCTGCTCTGCAATATTCATGCCTTTTTCAACAGCCTGCACAGATGTCTCTATAAGCGCAGCTGATTCCTTTGCAGCCTGTGCACTTTGATCGGCAAGCATATTTACCTGATTTGCCACAACCGCAAAGCCTTTTCCTGCCTCCCCTGCTCTTGCTGCCTCAATAGAAGCGTTTAATGCAAGCAGGTTGGTCTGTGATGCAATCTCATTAATGGTTGATATAATCTGATCTATCTGTTTAGAGGCTTCGTTTATTTCATGCATAGATGTAACCATCTCCTGCATCTTTCCATTGCTTTCCCAAATTGCACCTCCAAGCTCATCCACTCTTCCACTGATTTCCTTTGCACTCTTTGAATTCTGCTCCACCTGCTCTGAAACTCCCTCAACCGTCGCTGTCAGTTCCTCTACAACCGCAGCCTGATTGGTTGCACCGTCTGCAAGGTCATTTGAGCTTGCAGCTACCTGCTCTGCCGCACTTGAAACCTCGCTTGATACATTCTGGATTCCCTTTATGGTGACTGCCATACTTTTTTCAAATTCCATAAATGAATGTAAAATACCTACAAAATCGCCTCTCCACTCTACTTCCGGCTGTGCATCAAAATGTCCGTCCGCAAAGAGCTTCATCGACCTGTCTATATCATCCACATATGAGCCGAGAATACGGATAGACTTTCTCATGCTGTGTGCCAATCTACCGATTTCATCCTCTGAACGGTAATCAAGTGTGCTGTGAAGATTTCCTTCTGTCAGCTCCTTTGCCACTTCCTCGATTGCATGTAATGGCTCAAGGATTGTATCAAGCACGATCTTTCCTGTTCTCTTTGTCAACTGCCATGCACATATCAGACAGATAATGATGACTATGAGTCCGACTGCAGCACATACATATGTCCTTACAACTGCCTGATGGCTTCTTTCGTCAGTCAGCTTGTTGATTTCCTTTGCAAGCTCAACTGTTTTATTTAACTTTGGTGTACACTCATTGATAATCTGATCAACAGCCTCATCCTTCTGTCCGGCTTTAATCTTATCCATGATTGAGTATCCGATATTCGCCCAGTCAGAAAGAGCCTTTGAATATTCATTATACTGATCCTCAGGAACGATACCTGATTTTTTTATTGTTTTTAACTGCACATCAACATCTTCAAGCTTTTCTTTTGCGCCCTGCTCATAGTCGTCATATGTTGATTTGTCAGGATTAAGTGCCATCTCTCTTACATTTCTAGCCGCTGCATTTACATTTATTCTACATGTCTTAACCGCCTGATCGGCAGCATTTACCTTGTTTACATAGTTTAACATATTGAAAAACAACACACCAATGACCGCAATCGAAAGCAGTCCCGAAATAAGCATCATGGTAATAACCATTCTATAGCCATAGTTAATCCTTTCACCCAAATGCATGTTTTCCAATTTCTTTTTCATCGCATCTTTTTTTGAAGACATAGTTTGTTATTTCCTCCTATCTTATGATACCTTTTGACCCTTTAATCATATTATTATTTATACTCAAGTCTGAATTCGTCAGATGAATTTAGTATAGTACTATTTTTCTAAGGGCACAATACTGTATTCTCAATAATCTTTATGTGAATCTTTCTATTAAATATGTGGTTTTGCACAAAATGGTATGATTTTTTCGCAATTCCCTCAAAATACGTATGATGATTTTTATCTTGTTTTATGTAATGATGCAAGTCCCGGCTGCCCGACCGGCACACACAGCTTCCCCCGCGTGCTACGCTGCGCTGCTAAGATACTGTACGAAATTATGCTTGAAGAGCTTCTATGCCTGACGAAACCGTCGAAACGTGCCGTCCGTGGCGCGGTTCTCCTCGCCCCTGCGTCCATGCAGGAGCGTTTCTGTGTTTCATGGCATAATTTCTACAGTATCTAAGCAGCTTCGCTATTCGCACGTGGGGAAGCTGTGTGTGCCGGTCGGGCAGCCGGGGCTTGCAGTTATATATTCAGGAAAAATCAGCTCAGAAGTGAAAATGCAAATACCACGATGCCAAGTATTACAAGCACAATACCTGTGGCACGGTTTAAGGTTTTTGCGGATGCCTTGTTTGCAAAAACCGCTGCAATTCTCGCCCAAAGGAGTGTAAATACAATACATAAAAGCAGCACAAACCAGTCCGGTTTTCCACCGATGGCAAAGTGCGAGGCAGCTCCTGTAAAGGCTGTAAATGCCATGATAAATACGCTCGTTCCGACTGCAGTCTTAAGCTCATAGCCAAGCACCGATGTGAGGATGAGGAGCATCATCATACCGCCTCCCGCACCTATGAAGCCACAGATAAATCCGATAATCACACCGCAGATGATTGACTGGACAGCTCTCTTTTTAGCTGAAACTCCCTGCATGGCCTCCTTTGTTGTCATGACAGGACGGACTATAAACTTGATTCCGAGTAAAAATGTCATAAATACCGAAAAGTTGCCCATTGTTGCTGACGGCACAAGGCTTGATACATAGCTTCCAACAACCGTGAAGCATAAAACCGTGACCATCATTATGAGCCCGTTTTTTACATCAAGGTTCTTGTTCTTTCCATATGTATAGGCTGACACTGCGCTGGCAAGTACATCAGACGACAGGGCTATTCCCACTGCCATATAAGGGTCCATTCCCAAAAATGTAATGAGCATAGGGCTTATTACTGCTGCTGCGCTTAGTCCCGCAAAGCCGGTTCCAAGGCCTGCGCCCATACCGGCAAAAAATGTTACTATTATAGTTATTAATGTGCTCATTTGTGTGATTTCCTCCTGATTATTTCATCCATATTATTCTCAAGCTGTTCCATAACAATCGTCAGCTGCTTTTTCTGCTCCTCATCTATCCCTGCAAACAGATTTGCTGTAAACTGCTGCTGTATACGCCTTCCTCTTTCAATGACAGTCCCGGCCTTTTTTGTACAGACAAGCTCCGTCTTCCTCCTATCATTTTCCACAGGTTTTCTCTCCAGATAGCCTTCATTCACAAGCTTATCAACATTTACAGACACAAGATTTGCCTTGATTTTTCTTATTTCAACTATATCCCTTGCCGTCTTATATTCCGGATTGTTCGCCAGAAACATGAGTATATCAAAGGCTGTCTGCGGAAGCTTCAGCTCATGGCACAGTGGTCTGCACTCATCGCTGTAGGTTCGCGAAATCTTCTCTGCAAACTCAAAGTTAAATTTCATATGTGATATTCCTTCTTTTCTTTTCCTATTTTGCTGCTTCGTTATACATTTTTGAATTATTCATTTTTGAACTAATTATATATCTCTCTGTCATTTTGTCAAGCGGTTATCGTAATTTATACCCTGCAATGCTATACTTTTTGAGGCATTTTTTCATTAACTATTATGATATGATTTAACAGTTATATAATACCTTGAAAGTATCCTGCAGTCATGGTATTATATGTAATTGGCGCTTTGTTGCACATTTTAAACACCGGCTAATCTACCGGTGATTTTAATTTTAATAACTAAAGCTTCGTACATATATAATGTAGGAGTTTTAAATTAACAATCATTTACAATAGGAGGAATTATGAGTCAGGAAACAAATTCAGCCCCTGTAACAGAGAACAAGATGGGAACCATGCCTATCGGCAGACTTGTATTTAACATGTCTTTGCCTATGATGATTTCCATGCTCGTACAGGCTCTATACAACATCGTGGACAGTATTTTCGTTGCAAAGCTGTCCGAAAACGCACTCACAGCAGTTTCACTTGCCTTCCCTTTGCAGACACTCATCATCGCTGTCGCAACCGGTACAGGTGTAGGTGTAAACGCGCTGCTGTCAAAGTCCCTCGGCGCCCATAAATACGACGAGGCCAACAAAATCGGCATCAACGGTGCCGTGCTATATGCATTCAGCTACGTAATATTTCTGATTCTCGGACTTACAATCGTAAAGCCTTTTTACATGAGTCAGATTGGAAATGCTGATATCGAAATCATGGATATGGGTGTGAGCTACCTGAGTACTGTTATGATTTTTTCATTTGGTATTTTTGCGGAAATCTTTTTTGAGAGGGTGCTTACATCGACAGGAAGAACTATTTTCAGCATGACCTCACAGCTTTGCGGTGCCATCACAAATATCATTCTGGATCCTATCATGATCTTTGGACTGCTTGGCTTCCCTAAGCTCGGTGCTACCGGTGCAGCCGTGGCAACCGTTGTGGGACAGTGCGTAGCCGCCGTTGTTGCCTTTGCCTGCAACCACAAATTCAATCATGAAATCAGCCTGAGCTTCAAGGGCTACAGCCCGGATTTCAAAATCATGGGAACCATTTATGCTATCGGTATTCCGTCAATCATCATGCAGTCTATAGGCTCTATAATGACATATGCCATGAACAGAATACTTATCGGCTTTTCATCGACTGCCGCTGCTGTTTTCGGTGTTTATTTCAAGCTGCAGAGCTTCTTCTTTATGCCTGTATTCGGACTGAACAACGGAATCACACCTATCATCGCATTCAACTACGGTGCTCAGAACAGAAAGCGTATGGTTAAGACAATAAAGGTCAGCCTGATAACAGCATTCTGTCTGCTCTTCGTTGGCTTTGCCTGCTTTGAGTTCATACCACAGGTGCTTCTTGGAATGTTCAGCGCCTCTGGCGATATGCTCAAAATCGGTGTTCCGGCGCTCAGAATAATCGGTGTGCATTTCCTCATCGCATGGTTTTGTATTATCGTCGGCACCGTATTCCAGGCTTTGGGAAAGGCAGTCTTTTCCATGATCGTATCAATCATGCGTCAGCTTGTGGTTTTAATTCCGGCAGCATACATCCTTTCAAGGCTCGGTGGACTTCACGCAGTATGGTGGGCTTTCCCTATAGCAGAGGTGATATCCTTTACTGTTTCGACATTATTCTTAATCAGGATTAACAGAACTATTATCTCAAAGATTCCTGATGGAAGCGATGTGCTGTAAAAAATTTTACTTGAGCTTTAAAATAATCAACAATAAAATCCGCTGCATTATATCATGTGCGTAATCATACGATATAGTGTAGCGGATTTATTATATTTATGTCATATTTTCACATATTTCTGATTTCTGCACCAGCTTGGTGCAGCTTATGAACCGACTTTATCTTGCGTATTTTCTTACGTATTTTCTTCCTCTATTATACGTATTTTATGTTGCTGGTCACACTGTTCGGTGTGAACAGTAACGATTTTATATAAAAAGTGTAATCTGCAGATTCAAACCTCTTTTAAAAAATGCGATTTTGTGGTAAAATAGCAAAAAAGAAAATGCGATTTTGTGGTAAATCGTTGAAATAAAAAATGCGATTTTGTAGTAAAACATCAAAATAAAAAATGCGATTTTGTAATTTTATTAGGAGAATGTCATGTTTAAGCGAAAAATATATGATAAATTATTGCAATGGAAAAAGGATTCCGATGGTAAAACAGCACTCTTAATCGAAGGAGCCCGTCGTATAGGCAAGTCAACCATCGTAGAGTCATTTGGACGAAATGAATACAAAAGTTATATAATCATTGATTTCTCAATCGTCTCAAAAAATATACGTGAACTGTTTGAGGATATTTCAGATCTGAATTATCTGTTTTTGCAGTTGCAGCTCCAATACAAAGTCGATCTCTATGAGAGAGAGTCTTTGATTATTTTCGACGAAGTACAATTATGCCCCCGCGCAAGACAGGCTATCAAATCACTTGTAAAAGATCACCGATATGATTATATAGAAACCGGTTCTCTGATTTCTATCAAAAAAAACGTACAGGATATACTTATTCCAAGCGAAGAAAGAAAGCTAAACATGTATCCTATGGATTATGAAGAATTTTTATGGGCTTTGAATGATGAAACAACTATCCCCCTAATCCATAAGCTATTCGATTCTCAAAAACCCTTCGGAGAAGAGATTAATCGTAAATTGATGCGTGATTTCCGTCTTTATATGCTTGTCGGGGGAATGCCGCAGGCAGTTGATGAATATATCAAAACCAATAACTTCCGTAAGGTTGATGACGTGAAGCGTGATATTCTGAATCTTTATGAAGATGATTTCAAAAAAATAGATGCTACTGGAAAAATATCTATGCTTTTTGATGCAATTCCTGCGCAGCTAAACAAAAATGCTTCACGATATCAGGTATCAAGCGTACTGACAAACAATCGCGCCGATAATACACTGGAACTGATTGCAGAGTTAAAAGACTCAAAAACTGTTTTGGTATCATACCATGCAAATGACCCAAGTGCCGGTATGTCAACCAACAAAGACTTAACCCGGTTTAAACTATTTTTATGCGATACCGGGCTGTTTACTACATTGATGTTTAAAGACAAAGATTTCACAGAAAACATAATTTATGAAAAATTGTTAAATGACAAGCTAGGAACTAATCTAGGCTATCTTTACGAAAATGTAGTTGCACAGCTTTTAACGTGTAATGGCAACGAATTATTTTACTATACTTTTTTTAATGAAAGTTCACGCCATAATTACGAAATAGATTTTCTTATTGCCAAAAAAAATAAGGTTTGCCCTATTGAAGTAAAATCCAGTGGCTATAAAACCCATAAGTCACTGGATGAATTTTCAATAAAATTTTCAAACCGTATTCTTCAAAAATATCTCGTATATACAAAGGATTTCTCAAAAGACAAAGACATACTCTGTCTGCCTGCTTACATGATTTCGTTTTTGTAAGAAGAATACTTTTTAAATATGATTTTAATACACACACTTATATGGAGGACTAAGACATGAAATTTATATTGTGGAATGTAAATGGACTGCGCGCATGCGTCCAGAAAGGTTTCCTTGATTTTTTTAACAGTATAGATGCGGATTTCTTTTGTATACAGGAGTCCAAGCTACAGGCGGGACAGATTGACCTTGACCTGCCGGGCTATCACCAGTACTGGAATTATGCCGAGAAAAAAGGCTATTCCGGCACAGCCATTTTCGCAAAAAATGAGCCATTATCTGTGTCTTACGGCATAGGCATTGAGGAGCATGATAAGGAAGGACGTGTCATCACACTCGAATATGACAATTTCTATCTCGTAACCTGCTATGCACCAAACTCACAGAATGAGCTGAAAAGGCTGCCGTACCGTATGCAGTGGGAGGATGATTTCAGAGAATATCTTAAAACTCTCGATGCCAAAAAGCCTGTCGTACTGTGCGGTGATCTGAATGTCGCACACAATGAAATCGACCTGAAAAATCCAAAAACAAACCGCAAGAATGCAGGTTTTTCAGACGAGGAACGTGCTAAAATGACGGAGCTTTTAGGTTCCGGCTTTACCGATACCTTCAGATATTTTTATCCAGATGCCGAGGGTATATATTCCTGGTGGTCATACCGTTTTAAGGCTCGCGAGAAGAACGCAGGCTGGCGTATCGACTACTTTATCACATCAAAGCGCATCAATGATAAGCTGCAAAAGGCAGCAATCCATACCGATGTGCTCGGTTCAGACCACTGCCCTGTTGAGGTTGATATTGAATTTTAAATTTAAGGTTATGTATTTTTACAATCCCTTATGCAACACTTTCTTCTCAAGCTTATCCCCATCCAGTGTATACTCAACAGCATTGTACGCACCGTTTCTGTATGCAAACGTCTCATTGTCATCCTGATAATGCACGAAGCTGCCCTTGCCCGGATATGTCAGTATGCTGATCTTATCCTCTGTAATGTCCTCTGTAGAGCGGATTTCTCCGTCTGCAACAGGGATAATGGCTCCTGCTTTTATGAAGACAGGTACTTTATCAAGTGGTGCATCTGCTAAAATATATCTGCCGCCACTGTATTTTTCGCCTGTGTAGTAATCATACCAGTCGCCGTCAGGCAGATAAACCTCTCTTGCCTCCTTGCCCGGTGCGATCACAGGTGCAACCAGTACAAAGCTTCCGAGCATATATTCATCGGAAATATTTCTCACATGCTTATCTGCAGGATACTCGTATACGAGCGGGCGCACGATAGGTGCTCCTGTCTTTTCACACTCATGTGCCAGATCATAGATATATGGGATAAATCTGTATCTGAGCTTTACTGTCTTTCTGACTGCATCTATCGTAGTCTCGTCAAACTGCCAAGGCTCCTGTCTGCGTGTTCCCATCGCTGAATGATTTCTGAAAAACGGCACAAATACTGCTGCCTCATAAAATCTGACAAGAAGCTCCGGTGTAGTATCACTTCCGAAACCGCCTATATCGCTGCCGCACATGGCAAGTCCGCTGACTGACAGATTGCACACCTGCTCGAGTGAAAGTGCTATATGCGCCCAGATGCTGTGATTATCTCCGGTCCAGCCACCGCAGTATTTCTGGCTTCCGGCATATGCAGCCCTGGTAAGTACAAACGGACGTTTTCCACCATCATTTTTCGCAAGTCCCTCATATGTGGCTTTTGCCATAAAATGTCCGTAAATATTATGAACCTTTTCATGTGCTCCATACTCAAACTGCACATCATCCGGCAGTGGTCCGTTGAAGCTTGCAGGCTCATTCATATCATTCCATATGCCACTGATACCGTGCTCGAGAAGTATCTTTGTCTTGTCTCCCCACCAGCTTCTGACGCTTTGCTTTGTGAAGTCCGGAAATACCGATGTTCCCGGCCAGACAGCATTTTCATATACACTGCCATCTGTATCATGTGCAAATGCATCCATCTCCATACCCTCTTTGTACATGAAGTAGTCCTCATCCTTCTTCACACCCGGGTCAATGATGGATATGAGCTTTACACCCCTGTCAGCAAGCTTCTCTGAAAGGCCCTTTACATCCGGGAATTTCTTGTCATCAAAGGTGAATACCCTGTAGCCGTTCATGTAATCGATATCCATATGTATCACATCGCATGGGATATCAAGCTCGCGGAATTTGTCAGCTATATCAAGCACCTCATCCTGTGTGTAATAGCCCCAGCGGCTCTGATGGCTGCCGTATATCCATCTCTGATAAAGCGGTGTGGTGCCTGTCAGTGATGTATAAAGTCCTACCACCTCTGCCATATCATTTCCCGGCATAAAATAGTAGTCCAGCTCACCCTTCTCATGCTCGACGAAATAGTAATCTGTGTTTTCATAACCGAAATCAAAGGTTGTCTTGTAGGTATTATCCGCAAAAATTCCATAGCAATATTCATCGCCCAACACGATAAAAAATGGTATGGATTTATACAGCGATTTGAAGCTGTCCACATGTGGCGCAGGATCATCTGTGTTCCAGTTTACATATGAATATCCACGCTTGTTGAGGCATCCCGGCTTATCTCCCAGACCGTAAATAGCATCATCCTTTCCAAGCTTTTTGATGATGGTAACAGAGTCAGTTTTTTCTTCATCTTTTCCGACAGTATGTCCCTCAAGCTCTGCGATGGCAAGATCCTCGTACGGATTCTTCTCACTCTTTTTGCGTGCTTTTTCATAATCTGAAAGCACAAGCTTCCCTTTGTAATAAATATCAAGCTTCTCGTTATCCTTCACATATACAGTAATATCCCTTGCACTTATGACTGCTTTAACTGCTGCATCGCTTACACCGGCTTCTGCTGCGGTCCCCTTGGCATCAGACGTATCCTTGCAGGTCACGTCCGGTGTGGCGGTCTTCGGAATAAAGCCCTCTTCTATTGCAACACTTTCGATGCCGGGTTTTTGTGCAACATGCACTATGTTGTTTTCAAATATGGTAACAAACAGACTGCCGTTCTCGTAGATCAGCTCTGCTGTGTTGTCCTGTATTTTACAGTTCTTATATGAATTTCCCATTGCATAATCCTCCCTTGAATTATATAGTTTCTCCTGATGTTTCTTATAAAAATACTTCCGTTTACTATAATAGTATCATCCATTTTTAATTTTTACAACAAAGAAAGTCACCGGTCACACCTAGTATGACCGGTGACTGCCTCAGGCTGTAAGTATCTCTGTCAATACACCATACAGCTCTGTATCAAGCTCCTTTGCCTTGAGCTCTGATAAAATCACTGTTGTTTTCTTTCCCGATGTAATAAGACCGTAGATTTCATCCTTTAGCACAAAGCCTATCTCTGCCTGATTCAGGAAATCAAAGCATCTTTTTTCGATTTGATTATCAAGCGCTACTGTGTCTTTCGATATTGCAACGCTTATTTTGCTCGCTGTCGATGCAGTTACAGTAACGATGAGCTTTCTGTTTTCTTTATCATATTTATTCTTTGCCAATACCTCTTTACCATCCACAGATACCTTTACCTTATCGGCTGCTGCCTCGGTTCTTCTTTCAAAGACAAGCTTATAGGTTCTGTTGTCAGGTATTAATGATGTATCTCCATCTGCCGGAGAAATGACAAACATATCTTTATCCGCAGAATATTTCATAGCTGTGGTCACACATCTGCCATCCACATATCCGCAGGATTCATTGTCATCCTCGTATAGCTCAAACTCACCATCAGCCTCCGGGAATACCCTGACACATAATACATCAGGATTTTTGATAACAGATCTTGCATCAAGCTCATCAGCATCTGCACACACAAGTATGCCTCCCGCCTTCGCAAACACAGGTATGCTGCTCAAATCCCTGTAAACCTCCAGCATTCTTCCACCATCATAGCGCATGCCTGTATAGATATCATACCAGATGCCCTCCGGGAACCATACTTTGGTTTTTGCCACATTAAGTCCCTTAATACGTGGAGTTGTAACAGGTGCTACCATAAGCTGGCTGCCAAAGAAATACTGATTCTTTACCTCATAAGCCTCTGCATTTTCAGGATACTCATAATACATAGGCTCAATCAGCGGCATATTCTCGGCATAGCTGCGATAGTTCATAGTATACAGATACGGAATCATACAATGCCTCTGTCTGAGCGCTGCCTCCATCGCTTCCTCAGTCTCTTTTTTAAATCGCCACGGCTCCTTGCCGTTAAATTCGCTGCATGAGCTGTGCAGACGCATTATCGGAGAGAATATACCATATTGTGTCCATCTGGCTGTCAGCTCATCATCCTTGTAGCCAAGCATATGTCCGCCAATATCATGGCTCCACCATCCATATCCGATGTTTGTCGCTGTCGTTGTAAAATACGGTTGAAAATCAAGCGACTCCCATGTAATATGTGTATCTCCCGAAAATCCAATCGGATATCTATGGCTTCCCGGACCTGCATAGCGCGAAAATGTCATTGGACGCTTGCCGTCTCTTTTATTATCGAGATAATGAAAATGATTAAAAATCCATAGCGGATCCAATCCTTCAACCTTGCAGTTGCTGCCCTGCTGCCAGTCAATCCACCAGAAATCCACACCTTCAGCCTCTCTCGGATGGTGAAGATACTTAAAATATGCATCCATAAACTTTGGGCTTGCCGGATCACATACAACCGGGTCCTCATTTTCATAGTCCACGCCCATTTCCTTTGCCATATCAACATACATTTCTTCACAGCCCTGCACACCATCCGCAGGGTGTACGTTCAGGGTAGTATGCATTCCTCTGTCATGGAGCTTTCCAAGAAAGCGCTTCGGATCCGGGAAAAGCTTTTTGTTCCAAGTATATCCTGTCCAGCCGCTTCCGTATTTAGGGTCCACATCAACCTGATGCCAGTCCATATCTATTACAGCTACTGTGAATGGGATATTCTTTTCATCGAATTTGTCCATCAGCTCCATATAGCTTTCTTCTGAGTATTTATAATATCTGCTCCACCAGTTTCCCAGTGCATATCGCGGAAGCATCGGAGTCTTGCCGCAAAGCCTGTAAAAATCATTGAGCGCCTGTTTATAATCATGTCCGTATCCAAAGAAATACAAATCAGACACACCTTTTTTTCTTGGCTCAATCCATCCATCGTCAAGTAAAATCTGTGATTTACTGTCATCAAGAATTGAATATCCAAAGCGTGAAACAACACCGTGTCCAAGCTCAACCTCTCCGTTTACGTCATCAAGTGTACGCGCTGTACCCTGCAAATCATGCACCTTCTCGCCATAATGCCAGATGCTGTGATATGCGCTCAGGTTTCCCTTAATCTGTATACTCAGTCCGTGTGATGAGAACTCCTTCTCATTATATATCAGGTGCAGCATTGATGTATGAACCTCAATTCCATCAGCGTTACGCACCACATGATAGCCGGTCTTTGGAAAATCCCTGAACAATACTGTCTGTGTTGCCCTATCCTCGAATACGCCATCTTCACTGTATTCCAGACGGACAAGGGCTTCTGTCAGAACTGTAATCCTGTATTTTTCACCTATTATCATATTGTCCGATAATGCCACCGGACTTGTCTTTACTCTGTATATTTCCTGCATGAAATACTCCCTCTCATATAAATTACGCTATCCCTTGACAGCCGATGCCGCAATTCCTGCGATAAACTGCTTCTGGAAGAACAGATATATCAGTAAAACCGGTATGATAGATATTGCCGTTGCCGCAAAAAGTGCGCCATAATCTGTTGAATACTGTCCGTTAAACATCTTCAGACCCACTGCCAATAGCTGCTTTTCCTTGGTATTAATTACAAGATAAGGCCACAGATAGTCTTCCCATGTCCACAGGAACTGAAAAATAGCTATACTTGAAATTCCGTTTTTTGCCATCGGAAATATAATCCTGTGAAAGATATAAAACTCATTAGCGCCATCCATTCTGGCAGCTTCAATAATCTCATCAGGGATGGTCTCAATGTGCTGCTTCATCATAAATATTCCAAATCCGCTGAACATAGCCGGAATAATAAGTGCCTTATAGCTGTCCATCCATCCGAATTTCTGAATCATAGTGTATTTTGGAATAATTGTTACACACCATGGAATCATCATAGTAGCCAATACAAAGCCAAATAGGATATTTCTGCCCTTAAACTTATATTTGCTTAATACAAAACCACAGATTGTACTGGTGTATACCACAAGCAGGGTTACAACAATCGTGATAAACAAACTGTTTCCAAAAAACCTCATGAAATTGAAATGCGAATTCATGCTGATGTAATTGTCTATTGTAAACTCTTGTGGAAGCAGATGTTGCTGCAACGCCATTATTTCCTTATTCTGCTTAAATGATGAGCATAGCATCCATATAAACGGATAAACTGTAACAATGCCCAATAATAGAAGGAATACATTTAAAACTATACTGCTTACTTTTTTTCTCATGATATTCTCCTCCTACTCTTCCTTGCCCGATACTTTGAAAGAAAGCACGGTAAGCACTGCGGTAATCACAAAAAGCACAAATGAAAGTGCTGATGCATATCCAAAGTTGTATTTGACAAAGGCCTCATCGTAAATAATGTAAGAAGCCAGATATGTTGATGTTCCCGGTCCACCCTCTGTCATGATGAGTATCTGAACATATGCCTGGATATACGAAATAATTGATGTAATGACTACAAAAAGTGTCATAGGCTTAAGCAACGGCAATGTAATGTATCTGAATTTCTGCCAGCCACTCGCTCCGTCAACCTGTGCTGCCTCCATGACATCTGCCGGAAGTGAGTACAGGCCTGCCATATACATGACAACCGCATATCCAAAATCCTTTCAGATGGTCATTATCATTACTGCAATCAGAGCAGTTTTGGGATTCATCAGCCAGTTGATATCGAGCCCGAATATTTTGTTGATGGTTCCGATCTGTGGATTGTACATGAACTTCCATACAAATGCCACTGCAACCATAGGCGTTACTACAGGCATATAGTAAACTGCCCTGAAAAAACTCTTATGCTTTATAAGCGTTGAATAAATAGCATACGCGATTCCCAGTCCCAGACCAACTCTGAAAACAATTACAACTACCGAAAAAATTACGGTATTGAACATTGATTTACCGAACAATTTGCTCGTGAACACCTGCTTATAATTTTCCAGACCTAAAAACTTGTATGTTCCGCTTAACGGGTTCCACTCATGAAAGCTTCCTGCAAATGCTATACCGATTGGTATTATCAAAAATATTGTAAAGAAAGCTACCATAGCTACAACAACTATGTTTCTTAAAATTATTTCACTCTTACTTTGTAATGGATGTGATTTTTTAAACATTAATAATCCTCCGTAGTGAATCTCTACATGTTATTTTGCAAACTCATATAGATTCTCGACTGATTGGAATGAACTGCTCTTCATATCCTTTATAATATCAGCCTGTGCCTTGTCTAAAGCCGTATCAATATCTACTCCATTGTAGAATATATCCTCTCCGGCCTTTTTCATATCCTCCTCAACACATGAAGGCATCGGACCCGGCCAGATGTAGTGGTCAATGTGCTCTGCAAGTACCTTAAGCGATGGGTTTTTAAGTATTTCCTCATTGTCTGCAAGGGATTTCTTTGCAGGGAAGGTACTCATAGCAAGATTGAAATCTACCTGAGACTCATCATCGCAGAGGAAAAACTTTACAAAATCCTGTGCAACTGCCTGCTGATCCTTTGGTGCTTTTTTGTTTACACCGAATGTTGACTCACCGTTATATCTATTGTATGCATATGGATTTCCGTCAAATGTAGGAATTTCAAATACGCCAAAATCTATATCGCTCCATGTGGTCTTAAGTGTATTGTAATAATGTCCCCACTGAATAACCATTGCCGACTGTCCCTGTCCAAAGCTGTCTGCGCAGTTCTCGCCAAAATCCTTTGAACCAATCTGATCCTTGTCGTACATATCAACAAGCATCTGCATTACCTTCTTCATGGCATCTGAATTGACATTAGGTGTCTTTCCATCCTCCTTAAAGAGGTTCTCACCAAGCTGATAATTAAGACCAAGCAGGTAATTCTGGTGGAAATCATTATTGAAATTGAGTCCGGCCTGGACTATCTTGTCTCCGTCCTTGATGGTAAGCTTCTTTGCCACCTCAATCATTTCATCCCAGGTCTTTGGAATATCATCATCTGTTAGTCCGGCTTCCTTCCACATCTCCTTGTTGTAATAAACAGAGCCTGTCATCATTCCGTAATCAATGTAATAAACCTTACCATCAATCACATGAGCGCTCACTCCATTGAAGTCCTGCTCCAAATCCTCAACAGGAATATCAAGCGGAGCCATATAGTTGATAAGATTCTCATGATAGCTGTTATGTACATCGAAGAGTGCCGGTCCGTCCTCACCATCGAGTGCCAGAGGAAGCTTTGTCCAGTAATCTTCCCATGGATTATCCACCAGGTTTATAGTTACATTAGGATGAATAGCTGTGTATCTGTCAATAACCTTCTGAAATAATTCATCGCTTCCCCACTCCCACAGGTCAATTGAGATATCCTTTCCATCATTAATCTCAACCGAAGGGTCATACTTCACCGTATCGCCAAATGGCTTTGTTGGTACCTTTATGTCCTTTTTAGCTGATGAAGCCGATGAGCTGCCACAGCCTGTAAGCGCTGTCACTGCCATTGTAGCTGCCATAACTGTTGCAATAAGTTTCTTCTTCATAGAAATCCTCACTTTCTTAATTCAATATCCTCTTTTTCGTTCAAATTAGTTTAGCGCTAAATCTAACTATAATCTACCACCACCTTATACATTCGTCAATAGTTTTTTGTTTTTTTATCACTTTTCATATTATTTTCATATGTTTTTTGTGCATTTTTACATGTAAATTAGGGTTTTGTCTAAATATTTGCAAAAACCGATTGCTATTTGCAAAATAAAAATGTATACTTAAGATAATTTATAAACCCATATTTTGAATCATATTCGGTTTATGTATAAACTCATCATTGTTTATGTTCAAACTTATTGTGGTTTATGTATAAACTTTATAGTAAAAAAATTATAATACTGAATAGAATGGAGTTTAATATGACGCTTAAGGATATTGCCGAAATGGCAGGTGTGAGCACAATGACCGTCTCAAACGTAATCAACGGAAAGACAAGCCGTGTTTCACAGAAAACAAGGGATAAAATCAATTCAATTATAGAGGAATATAATTATGTTCCGAATATGAACGCAAGAAGTCTTTCAAACAATTCCTCACACATTATCGGAGTTGTTACATTTCTGGAGGATAAGGATTATGCTTCAGGATACAATTATTTTGAGAACCCATATGTCAGTACAATGATTGGTACGATAGAGACAGAGCTTCACAAAAACGGATACTTCACCATGCTTCAATCAGTATCCAGAAGCTCCGACATATTATCTTTGGTTAAGAACTGGAATGTCGATGGGATGATTCTGGTTTTCCCCACCTCTGCCCAAAATCTTGAAAAGCTGATGGATGCAGCCAACTGCCCTATTGCTACCTTTGACAGCAATTACTCTCACCCTAATCTCATAAATGTAATATCTGATGACGAAAAGGGCTTATATTTGTCAACCAAATATATGATAAATCACGGTCACACCGAGATTGCATTTGCAGCTGATTATGAGGGAAATATCGTCCTCACCAAACGTTTTAACGGATACAAAAAAGCTTTGGAGGACAGTCATATTCCTTTCCGTCCTGAATATATTTTCAGCTATCCACCTTCATATGAGGGCGGTATCGAAGCCGGCCGTGCCATTGCAGGCAGCAAGTCACCAATCACAGCAGTGGTAACAACTGCCGATATATGTGCTATCGGCATCATGGAGGGTGCGCGTCTCGGCGGTTACCGTGTCCCGATTGATTTATCTGTCATAGGCTATGATAATTTGAATCTATGCCAGTACACCGTACCGAAGCTTACATCGGTATCACAAAATGTACCAAAAAAAGCCCGGCTTGCAACCGAGCTTCTCCTAAAGAAAATACATGACAATGAATCAGACAGTAATTTGGGTGAGATTATGGATGTTGAGATTGTTGACAGGCAATCCGTCATCTCGCTTTATTAAGCCGATAACCGACCTACTCCCTGTGCACACGCTTGTTTTCATACATTTTCCATTATCTTGTCAAATCCTTTACCCACTTGTATTTTTTAAAATGTATGAGTGTCCACGGTATCTTTCCAACCTCATCCACGCAGGTACACGCATATACCACAACCACCGGCCAGTTCAAAAAATATGTGCCTGCAACTGCAAGCGGTATTGCTATGCCCCACATCGTCACAGCAAGAGAGTACATATCAAACATCGTATCTCCTCCCGAACCAAAGACACCGTTTATGATGATTTCATTTACCGATCGTCCAATCATGTAGAAGGCAAGTACACCTAATAACTGCTTCAGATACTCTGCAGCCTGCGGTGTGAGCTTTACAAAATGTAAAATCACCGGTGCTGAAACCGCCATAAGCACTGTCATAACAGCTCCACACAAAAATGACAGCTTTGCCATTCTGATGCCATATGCTTTTCCACGCTTTAAATTTCCTGCGCCAAGCTCATTTCCTATCATAATGCCTGCTGCACTTGATATACCTGCACTGAGACAACAAATGATATCACGCACAACCGCTGCTACGGAGTTGGCCGCTGCTGCATCTGTTCCCATGTGTCCCATAAATGTAGAGTACGATGTAAAACCTATACCCCATACAAGGCTTGCTCCGAGAATCGGTCCGGAGCACTTCATAAAATCTGCTGACAGCTCCTTGTTCCTCACCAAAAGCTCTCTAATTTTAAGCCTGATATATCCCGGTCTGTACGAAAATGTGATTGAAAGCATAAGCTCCACTACTCTTGATATGAGTGTGGCAAGTGCCGCTCCCCTCACATTCATGCTCTCGATTCCAAATGCACCATAGATAAATATGGTATTGAGCATTATGTTTATAAGCACTGTAATTGAGCTGACTGCCGCCGCAGTACCCGCGTGCTCTGATATCTTCATCATGACTATATAACACTGCGAAAAACCTGTCAACAGATACGAAAAAGAAGCTATTTTAAGATAGCTTACACCATAATCTATAAGCACCGGCTCGTTTGTGAAAATAAGCATCAGATATCGTGGAAAAAATGCACATGCCACGAAAAACAGCACCGATACTATGCCACATATCCTGATTGCAAGAGCGAATATGTCATCGAGCGCCTTTATGTCCTGCTTGCCCCAATACTGCGCTCCGAGTATTGCAAGCCCTGCTGTCGCTGCTGATAGAAACATGTTCTGGATGAACTGTATCTGTGTTGCGAGCGAAACCGCTGACATATAGTTCTGGTCCAGTCCTCCAAGCATGAATGCATCTGCCACCGCCACCAGCGCCAGCATCAGATTCTGCACCATTATCGGAACCATGAGTGTCCACAGCTTTTTGTAAAAATTTGTATCAAATTCTATTGTTTTCATGTATCTTTTATACCCCTTGATTACTGATTATTATCCCAAATACAAACAATTATATATGATTGCATTGGCATATGTCAAATATATACATAATATCTGCAGATATTTCATCCAAAAAAGTGTGCCGCTATCCCCATCATCGGTATAGTGTGCAAGGTTCGTAAACCCCTGTTCTTTTCTATAAATGACCATAAAAATGACAGGGAATGTAACCCTGTCATAAAGTCAGAAATTGTTCCTTCACTTATAGGAGAAATTCGAGGGGATAAACGGAACTGTTTTTTTCTAAACAATAGTATGTAAATGTTTACGACAAACTTGAAGTTGTCTATTTAATACAAAATATTAGTAATTTCATTATATTCCTCATCGGTTAATACTTTGACCCATAAGCAGGGCTGAACATCTACAAATCCTGCTTTAAGCATTGTTTCTTGATCTGGACTATCAATATAATATAATGCAGGTTTATCTTCTCCCATAACACGATATGTGGCAAGATTACATAAAACTCCTTTGTAATGTACTTTCATAGAAAATTACCTCTTACCTCAGCCTTGTTCCTCTACGCAAAATTTCGATTTTAATGTCTCTATTATACCATAATGATACTATTATGAAAAACAAAAAATTCAAAGCTTCCGCTCTTTTATAATCTCTCAGTATTACTGGAATTTGACTTTATAATTTGTATTGCATAAAGTTTCCATTATGAACAAATCCATACGCTTTATATAATTTTACCCCCATATCAGAAGCAGTAATCTGTATTGAACCACAGCCATATTTTCTTGCTTCCTCTATAACTCTGTGCAGAAGCTCTTTTGCAATTCCCATCCGTCTGTAATCAGGTTCAGTAAACATACTTGATAACAGTCCAATTTTTCCGCTTGGGCAACTGAAATATGGGGGCTTTTCAACAAATGACATACCGCTTGTTCCGATTATCTTGTTGCCGTCAACAGCTATCCAAGATACGAATGTACCTTCTGTCATATGACGACTATAATAATCTTTTAAGGCAGGTTTTAAATCAATATCTTCTTTTGCGCCTTCTTCTCTTAATTGATTTATTCTCATTTCAATAAAAATATCCAGTTCATTTTCAGTCAATCTCTTATATTCTATTGACAATTCATTATCCATCCAAATTCAAATCTGTCTATCAGTTCCCTTTATAATTCCATTATACTCTCATCTATTGGGAAGCACAAACATTTTGCGTCTATCGTTTTACTCTTCCTTTTAGTCAAAAATAGAGCCGCCTGTACTTTGGCGGCTCAAATTACCAATTTATGTTTTATTGACTAAACTAATACAATACTATTCTGAGAATTGAAACGATATAAAGTATATGTAATCATTTTGTTGGTCAATTTCTCCTTGTTCAATATTTTGAATAGGCGTTGTGCTCAGACCATCTTTTCCATAAATAAATGCTGCCAACCCTTGCTCTGAATTTTTTTGAATCGAAACTTTTCCTTCAATTTGTGTTGCGGATCTTCCGTAATATTCTCTTCCTTCTACTTTTTCCAGAATAGGAATCGTCGTAGAATATTTGGTCGACGTGTCTGCAACTATAAGCTTCACCTCAAATTCCTCAAAATCCGGTACAAGTACAATCTTACCTTCCGTCGGAGATTCAACCTCTTCGTAAGATAACTCTGCAATTTTATTTTTTGCTGCCAATTTTCCAAAATGATACTCTGATATAAATATGGTCAATGACTGAAACTTCTCATTTGTGTGATAATCGAATAAAAAGGCACCATCCACTCCAGATAATAACTCTGCGGTTTTCATCTCTGTCCCTTCTTTGTCTACCGCTGTAATATAATTCTTTGGGTAACTACATTTTTGAACAAGAATCATCCCAAGTGAAAATGATGTAATCAATACAATGAGTGCTAGTCCTATTATTGATCGTTTTAGATTTTTTATCTTATATTTACTATCCTTGGCAATTCGAATTAAATTGTCTTCTGATTTTTGTATATAATTTTCTTCCCTAATATCTTCTCCTGCAAAAAACTCATTTATGCTGATTCCCAACATATCGCATAACGTAATATAAACAGATACATCCGGCAAACATATCCCCGTTTCCCTTAATTAAAGATATTGTTGGGTAAAAAAGAAAGGTCAGTCGATTTTGCCGATGAAGCGGTAGTAGATTTCTACTTCCTGCTCACGGCTTCCGTCCTCGCCCTTGACAGCTTCGTGGACGGTTATTTTTTCAATTAGAGTGTTCAGAA
>ERZ827088.1309-NODE-1309-length-31438-cov-3.524392_pt1 | contig 31438 bp, 21 predicted proteins | sample MGYA00519922_ERZ827088 | MGnify/ENA primary metagenome ERZ827088 (study PRJEB31778, sample SAMEA3449254) | human gut metagenome | biome: human gut; feature: human-associated habitat; material: faeces | place: United Kingdom | collected 2010/2012 ...
GGCGTGGGAAAATGATACCTCACAGTCCGATATCACGGCATCGACGTCGCCATCTCCGCTCAATTCATGTGCGATCACATTCCGTTTTGCATCACCGCCCACATCAACCGGCGGATACCAGTCATCCTCCGGATGCACAAGCACCGGATTATCCTTCGCTTTGTGAAAATCAAGCACCGGCTCTAACACATTGTATTTCACTTTCACAAGCTTCATCGCTTTGCATGCCGCTTTTTCATCCTCTGCTGCAATGATTGCGACAACATCTCCCACAAACCGCACGTGCCGGTCGATAATCAACCGGTCATACGGAGATGGTTCCGGATAAGTCTGACCTGCGATTGCAAACCTCGTCTTCGGCACATCCTCCCATGTATAGATATCCACCACGCCCGGAATTTTCTTTGCAATTTCTGTATGGATTTCTTCCACAATCGCATTGGCATGCGGACTGCGCAGAAGCTTCACGACAAGCGCAGGGCCCGTGATATCATCTGTATACACCGGTTTTCCCAGCAGCAGCTGCATGGAGTCTTTCTTCCGGACTGATTTGTGAATGGCATTGTAATTCTTATGTTCCATCGCTTACTCCTTTCCCTGCTTCTTCCTATTTATATAGTTCAGGTAATTCCGGATTCCCCGGAGCTGTCCTTCGTATCCGGAACACCGGCATAAGTTTCCTGCCAGGTACGCACGTATCTCATCATCCGAAGGATCCGGATTCTCCCGGAGCAATGCAATCGTATTCATGACAAATCCCGGATTGCAAAATCCACACTGATCAGCCCCCTGGTCTGCGATAAATCCAACAAAACCGGATGCTTCCTCCTGCAGTCCTTCGAGCGTATATACTTCATGTCCATCCGCTCTTGCACAAAGCACCGAGCATGACAAGACCGGGGTTCCATCTAAAAGCACGGTACAAAGCCCGCAATTTGCGGTCTCACAACCGCGCTTCACACTGTAGCAGCCATGCTTCCGCAGAAAATCAAGGAGCAGAAGATCCGGCGATACTGATTCACAAATCAGTGTTCCATTTACTTTGATTTTGATATCCATGTCTATGCCTGCTCCTCTCCGATTTTCTTTGTTAACCGATAGCAAAGCGCACCTGTAAGGCGTGTGCGGTATGCTGCACTGCCCCGGTGATTGTCGGCTGTCGGGATTTTTGTCTCTACCCATTTTGCAAACTGTTTTGCACGCGCTTCTGTGATTCCGTCTGTGAGAAATCCTTCCTCATCCGTGATACAGATTGCTCTGCCCGGTCTCGCACCGACAGAAATCCGGTATGTACCGGAAACATTTGCCGCTGCACATGCAAGAACCGGGAAATCTGTCCGTTGATTACGAACCGATGCATACGCATAGACACCCGGTGTTTTCTTCACGATCAGACGCACAAGCACGTCCCGGTCCGGTTTTTTCTCGGCGAACTCCTGCAACGGAATTATACCGCCCTGAAACAGTTCCACGTATGTATCCATAGCAAGAAACATCGTCAGGACATCTGAGAAACCAAACCGTCCCCAGATACTGCCGCCGACAGTTGCCAGGTTCCGGAACTGAACACCGACAATATCCTTTAAGGCATCTCTGACTGCGCCCTGCGTATATGCATACAGACCTTCATGCAGCTCGATTTCACGCAGAGACACCATCGCACCGATAAAAAATGCATCCTCGTTCTCATCAATCCTGTCAAGTCCCAGCTCGCACAGATCGATTGCCGTCTGGATTGTCCGATCCTGCATCTTCGTCCAAAGCATTCCACCGAGGATCATGCTTCCTTTTTTCTGGTTCAGCGTATAAGCTTCTTCCAGATTTTTTACACGAACATAATTCTGTATTGTTACCATAAAAGCTCCTTCTATTTCTCTAACCGCTTTTTTCCAATTTTATATTATAGTAAAAATACTTGCCTTTGAAAAGCGGTTTTGTTACAATACCGTTGTATTATCAAAAGTACAACGAAAGGGTTTTTATCATGAAACAAAGATTCAAAAAACATGTAGCACTTACACTCATCAGCCTGATGCTGCTCTCTCTGATCGGATGCGGCAAACCTGCATCCACAGAGACAACCACAACAACGGAAACAGCTGTCACAGAAGCACCAGCCTCCATATCGGATGCTGCTACAACGGCAGACAGCACCCCCGCAGATGCCAGTGAAGAGGGCTCTGATGCGCAGACGGTCTATCCGGTCACAGTCACCGACCAGGCCGGTCGTGAAGTCACAATTGAAAAAGAACCGGAGTCAATCGTGAGCGGATACTATATCTCCACAAGTCTCCTGCTTGCACTCGGTCTGAAAGACAAGGTAACAGGCATCGAAGCAAAAGCAGATAAGCGGTCAATCTACAAACTTGCGGCGCCAGAATTCCTCGAGCTTCCAAATGTCGGCACAGCCAAGGAATTTGACTTAGAAACCTGTGCTTCCCTCTCCCCAGAACTTGTCATCCTGCCTATGAAATTAAAGGATGCAGCGCAAAGCCTCTCCGAACTTGACATCCCTGTCCTGCTCGTCAATCCGGAAAGCGAAGATCAGTTAGAACAGATGATTGAACTTGTCTCCACCGCAACCAATACAAAGGGAAACGCAGATGCCCTTCTCTCTTATATTGATGAGAAAAAAGAGATGCTCGAAAAAGACTTATCCGGCGTCGATGCAAAAAGCGTCTATCTCGCCGGCAACTCTTCCCTTCTTTCCACTGCCGGTCCAGCGATGTATCAGTCAGGGCTTATCGAACTGGCAGGCGGTAAAAATGCAGCATCCGAAATCACGGATACCTATTGGGCCGAGATCAGCTACGAGCAGCTTCTGGCATGGGATCCTTCTTATATTATTCTCGCTTCGGATGCAGAATACACACCCGAAGATGTATTAAACGACGAGAATCTGAAGGAGTGCACCGCAGTCAAAAACGGAAATGTCTATGCAATCCCTGGCGATATCGAAGCATTAGACAGTCCTGTACCGGGCGGAATCCTGGCATCCATCTGGCTTGCCGGAATCCTGCACCCGGATCAGGTATCTGCAGATATGTATACAGAAGAAAAGGCAGCGTTCTATGAAACTTTTTATGGAATCAAATAATAAAATTAAATTCACTCTTATCGTCGGAACCGTTATCTTAACGGTTCTGACGATTTTTTCATTTTTTGTCGGCCGCTACCCACTCACACTCTCCGGAATTATATCCGGTGATCCAAGACAGTGGCAGGTGTTTGTGACATTGCGCGCAAGCCGCGGAATCGTCGGCTGTATCGGCGGTTTCGTTCTCGGCGTAGCAGGTTTTGTCTTCCAGACTGTATTCCGGAATCCATTGGCATCACCGGATATCATCGGCGTATCTTCCGGTGCCAGCGCCGGTGCCGCGTTCGGCATCCTGTTTCTGTCCGGCTCTATGGCAGTGACTGCGTCTGCATTTGCCGGTGCTCTCGGTTCTGTTGTTCTAGCGCTTATGCTCGCATCCCTCACTGCCGGGCAGGATGGCAGAGGAATCGTGTTGGCAGGAATCGCGGTACACAGCTTAGCCCAGACCGCGCTCATCTTCCTGAAGCTGCTCGCCGACCCGGAAAAACAGCTTGCATCCATCGAATACTGGATTATGGGAAGTTTAAATGGCATCAGTCTCTATACCATCAAAGGAAATGTGATTCTCTGTATTCTCTGTGTCAGCGCACTTTTTTTGTTGTACCGGCAGATTATGATGCTTTCCCTGCACGATGACGAAGGGCGTATGCTCGGTGTTCACACACAACATCTCCGGCTTTTGATTCTCCTGATTGCAACGCTGGCAACATCCGGAATCATCAGCATGACCGGGCTTATCAGCTTCATCTCTCTGCTTGCACCGCACGGTGCACGTCTGATCATCAAAAACAACCGGCTATCCACGATGTTTCTAAGTGGGATCATCGGTGGCTGCCTGCTGACACTCGGAGATATTCTGGCACGAAGCGTAGCTTCCACAGAACTGCCGGTCAGTATCTTCACCAGTCTTGTCGGCGCACCATTTTTGATTTATCTATGCGTAAGGAGGAACCGCGAATCATGAGTCTGCTCACAGTCAGTCACCTGTCTGCCGGATATGGCAGAAAAGAAATCCTACACGATATCAGCTTTACGTCGCGTCCCGGAACAATCACTGGAATTCTCGGTGCAAATGGATGCGGCAAAACTACACTTTTAAAAGCGATTGCGAACATCCTCCCGCACAAAGGTTCCTGTCTGCTTGCAGAAAATACACTGGAATCACTTTCTGCACGGGAACTTGCAAAGCAATGTGGATATATCCCCCAAAAAAGCGGAATCACAATTGATCTGACAGTCCTGGATGTTGTCCTGATGGGGTATCATCCGGACTTATCGCTGTTGCAGCCTCCCACCGTGCAGATGAAAGAACATGCCAAAGCAACTCTCACGATGGTCGGTCTTCCCGATCGTGAGCAGGCAAACTACAACCAGCTAAGTGAAGGACAAAAACAGTTATGTATCCTTGCACGGACATTCGTCGGTGCACGTAAGCTTCTGCTCCTCGATGAGCCGGAAAGCGCCTTAGATTTCCGGTTCCGGAACCAGATGATGCAGCACCTGCGGACATATGTGACTGCCCATGACGCCTGTGCGCTTGTCACACTCCATGACCCTTCTCTGGCATTAAACACCTGTGACGAGCTCCTTGTCCTGTCGAAAGGCACACGTTCCGGGAAAATCTCCCCGAAATTGACTCCTGTTTCAAAGATGGAGTCGCTGCTTTCCTCGATTTATGGTACAATCAATATCACAAAGCTCCACGACAAAAGCGGGAACGAACACCTTGTTATGATACAGGAGGAGTCCATATGAAAGCTGTTACAAAAATTACTTTTTACGATGAACAGGATGAAAAATTCTTTGGTGAAGGTCCCTGTCGTCTGCTGCATGCCATCGAAGCAGAGGGCTCCCTGCGTGCAGCTGCAAGCTCGATGGGACTTGCTTACTCGAAAGCGCTTCGTATGATAAAAAATGCCGAGCATGCACTCGGATTTCCACTCACAAGCAGGACTGTCGGTGGCAAATCCGGTGGTGGAAGCACTCTGACACAGGAAGGAAAGGAATGGATAGAAAAATATGAACGGTATCGAGATGCCTGCATACAGGCCAACCGCAAATTGTATCTGGAGATCTTTTCGCGCTAGCAGCAAAAAGCATCTGATTCTGACCGGAAGCCGCGGAAGCGGAAAGTCCACGCTTCTTTCTGCCCTTTTCCCACAACCAATGCCCGGGCTTACGTCCTATGTAGTACCCGAAGATGGTGTCTATATGAAAAAAAACCTGTCAGGCGAGGCTGTCCAGATTGGAAGATATCAGGCAGATGCACCCGGAAACACAAACAAAATGCAACCGGTTCCGAAAGCATTTCTCACAAAAGGCATCGAATTTCTGGATATGTGTATCCGTCATCCATCCGACTGGGTAACCATCGACGAAACCGGTTATCTGGAACAGACAATTCCTGCGTATCAGGAAGCAATTTCCCGTCTGCTCGCAGCCAAACATGTACTTTTAGTTGTCCGTAAACAAAAACTTCCTTTCCTGGACGCTCTCTGCAAGCGGGATGATTGTTTTCTCGTAGATTTAGATAAGCCTTATGGAGACACGTTCTGTATCATCATGGCATCCGGGAAAAGCAAACGCTTCGGTGCCAATAAACTCCTCACTGATTTTAATGGGAAACCACTGATTGCATACGCGTTTGATGCGACCGAAATGCTTGGGCAAAACCGGCTGGTTGTGACGATCCACCCGGAAATTGCACATATATGTAAGAAACAGGATATCCCATTTCTTCTGCATAATCTGCCGGACCGGAACGATATGATTCGACTTGGAACCGGTGCAATAAAGAACAAAGCAAGCCACTGTCTGTTCCTGCCTTCAGACCAGCCGCTCGTCTCACGGGAGACAATCGGTGCATTGCTTTTCTGCGCCAAAAATGCACCCGATACGATCTGGCGGACTTGCAATCAGAATACTGTCGGTTCCCCGGTTGTTTTTCCATCTGCTTACTTTGATGAACTTTCTGCACTACCTCCAAAAAATGGCGGCAATACTGTGATTCAAAACCACAGGGAACATGTAAGACTCCTACCGGTTACACAACACTATGAGCTAGCAGACATCGACACACCAGAGGATATGCAGGCAATGAAGATTATTGCAGCGCATGCACGGGCAAAGTAAATACACTTCTCACCGCAGCCAGGTACTCCTCCGGTCGATCTGCTTTCTTTACCTTCTTCAGCTCCCGCTCTGCTTCTGGAAACATCTTACCCAGATAAAACCACACTTCCTTCATCTTAAAGAGCGCATCCCGCTCACAGTCCATCTCTTCCCGGTACCCAGCATACAACCGGTCATGGTACTCCTTTAGCTCTGCCGTTGTTACCGACCGCCCTGTCCGGATCTCCCGTACCAGTCCCGGATTCGCAATTACACCTCTTCCAAGCATAATGCGGTCTACCTGTGGAAACTTCTCCCGGAACGCATGATAATCTTCCACCGTAAAGATATCTCCGTTATAACAGACCGGGTGCACACATTCCTTCAGTGCTTCCGCAAATACACCAAGATTTGGATGATTGTTGTAGAAATCCTTCTGCAAACGTGGATGGATGATCACTTCGGAGATGGGATACCTATTATATACTCGCAGGATATCCGCAAACTCTTCAGGAAATTCCACTCCGATCCGCGTCTTCACAGAGACCTTACAGCTCCGCTCCTCCGGCAGTTTGGATATCCCCTCAAATACCGCATCAAAGAACCGGTCTAATCGTTCAGGGTCCTCTAAGAATCCACTTCCTTTCTTCTTCGATACGACCGTTGCCATCGGACAGCCTAGATTCAGATTCACTTCCTGATAGCCAAGCTCCGACAGCATATTACATGTCGTAAGAAACTGTTCTGCATCGTTCGTCAGGATCTGTGGAACAACATACATTCCCTGATTGCGCTCCGGTGCCACGTCCTTTCGCTCCCGCGTCTTCAATAATTTCTTCTTTGACGGTGCGATAAACGGCGTCACGTACTTATCCATATCGCCAAACATCGCATGATATGCATTCCGGTACACGTATCCTGTCACGGATTCCATCGGTGCCAGATAAAATTGTATTTTCTCGGATTCTGTAATACTCACCGTAGCTCTCCTCTATCATCAGCATTTTCTTCCACATGTTTCGGGCGGAATATATACAGCAAAATTGCCTTACATATATTGTCTGCGATCATGCAAAGCCAGACTGCCTTTAAACCCAGTCCAAACACATTCACGCATAAGAACGTACCAAATATCCGGATGCCCCACATGCTGACCGCCTCACACGCGAACACATGCTTCGTCCGACCCATACCATAGGAAATACCCTCTAAGACAATCATCAGTCCAAAAAACGGCTCTGAAAACGAAACCAGACGCAGCACCTCACTTCCGATCCGCGCCGCATTGACGGAATTCGTAAACAGACGCATAAATGGATATGCGAATAGGTAGAGTCCGATACCATTTACTACCATAATCAATAATGTGATCAGGATCGATACCCGCTCCGTTGCTTTTAATTTCCGGATATCCTTCTCTCCGAGTGCATTTCCGACCAATGTACTGGTCGCCACACGCAGTCCGTATCCTGGAATATAGACGATCTGCTCCGCTGTAATGGCGATCGAATGTGCCGCGAATATTGTCGTTCCCATGCCAGATACCATGCGCGCAAACGCAATGTATCCAAAGCAGCTTACGAAGGTCGTGCCAAGCGCCGGAAGTCCGATTGTAAACGTCTCTGACAAAATCTCCCGATCAAGCCGCATATCGAGCCTTTCTGGACGTAATTTTGTCTTGCTGAGCATCAGCAGGAACATCGCAATACCTCCGATTCCAAAACTGATGCAGGATGCGATTGCCGCACCTGCCACGCCGAGATTCAGACCATATATAAATACCGTATTCAATAGGATATTTAACACATTTTCGCCTACACTGATAAACATCGGCGATTTCGTATCCTTAATGGATCGAATCATCGCGGAAAAGACGCGGGAAGACGCCCGGAACACAAGTGAAATGCTTGTAATTGTGAAGTACACACTTGCCGGTCTTACAATATCCGGTTCAACGCCCATCCACACCGGAATATACGGGGACAGCACAAGCGCGATCACTTCCAATAACGTTCCGATGGTAAATGCATATAGTATTGATTGTCCAGCCAGTTTCTTCAGTTTGGCTTCGTCCCCGGCTCCATTTGCCTTCGATGCAATCGCCAGTACAGCAACCGCAATCGCACTTGGAATTGAGTGGATCAGCCAGCCGATGGTTGTTGTCGTGCTGACTGCGGCCGTTGCTTTCTCACCCAGATGTCCCACCATCGCCGTATCAACATATTGAAGCAGTGTCGACAGCACCTCTTCTAATACCGTCGGGATGGATAAGGTAATCAGCGATCGAAACGCTTCCTTATAGTATGTTTGTTTCATTTATTTTCAAATCCTTCTGTTTACTTAAAAGAAGGGCTTATAGAAAGCCCTTCTTCGTAAAACTTATTTACTTATCGCTTCGTTTCTTTTTGGAAACACCAAGTATGATTATTCCAACAGCCGCAACTATCATTATAATGGTGATTGGCGCAATCGGCGCTGTATCGCCTGTTTTCTTCACTGTATTGGATGATGTCGTAGTAGTTGTCGTCGTGGTTGTCGTACTCGTAGTACTTGTCTCCGTCGTCGTAATCTCTGTGGTTGTATCCGTCGTTTCAGTGGTTTCTGTAGTCTCAGTCGTTTCCGTTGTTTCGGTCGTCTCAGTTGTTTCTGTTGTCTCAGTCGTTATCTTGTCATACGTATTTGTATACGCAACATTTGCTGTCGCATGATCTCCGATTACAACCGAAGCGGTTTTGCCCTCCACTGCAGTCTGCGCGTCTACAACATATGTGATCTTGCTCAACGTATATCCATCTACATCTGAAGCAATCTCATTGACTGTATAGCTGCCTGCATTGCAACTGATTTCCTTTGACCACGTCTTACTAGCAGTATCATAAGAAAAATCTGCAAGACTATATGTTGTCTTTGTACCGGTTGCATCCTCAACAACCTCAAAGCGAATTGTCTGCTCCGCATCTGTTTTGGATACACCACCCGCTATGGTCTTTGTCAACACAAGCTTAGCCGGAGCATATGTATTTTTCACAACGATTTTATCTCCAATGCTTCCACTTGCTGGTTCGTAGGAAGTCGCATAATTTGTAACCTCTGTCTCTCTCACACTATACGATATCTCAACGCCATTCTCGTATTTGTCGAGATCTGTAAATGTACCCTTCCAGTTATTTGTCTTATCCAGTTTCAAAGTCTTTGCTGTTGCAACACCATTCTTATAAAGAGTTACTGTGATCGCACTATGATCATCTGCTGCCAGGTTATCGCCAACCCACTTCTTTTCAACCTCGATATCACCCTTTTGTGTTGTATATGAATTCCGAACCTCAAATACACCGTTTTCACCAGCATCTTCTGCTGTCACAGTTGTACCAGAAGCATTCTTCTTCACATAACTTACAATATACCCGGCTGGTACATCGACTTCTTTGACTGTATATACATATTCTGTATTTGCTGCTACATCACTGTACTTCGGAAGCTCTGTCCATTTATAAGTCCAATGATTTGTTTCACTCAAAGTTACCGTGTCATATACATTTCCATCATACATTAACTGTACCTGTATGCTGGTTGGTCGTTTCCGATCATTATTATTCTGATCATCCCATACCTTTGTCACAGTTCTTGTTGTAGATGGATGAGAGTTTGTAACCGTAATAGAACCATTTCCTGTTGTCGTATCAACTGTCATCGGACTATAAGATACGCCATAGCCCTGTGGTACAGCTACCTCTTTGACTGTATACGCAATCTCCTGTCCAGCCTCATTATATGGAAGGTCATTCCATGTATAAGTCCAGTGATTTGCATCTTCCAGTGTTACAGCAGTTCCAAATGCAGAACCATTTGCATACAACTGAACATTTACACTCGTTGGACGGGATGTAGAATTATTACCCGCCCATACTTTATCGACTGTAATGTCTCTTGTACGAACTGTATGTGTATTCGTAATCGTTGTGGCTGATCCTGCTGATACAGTAGCTTTTGTATAGCCTGTGACTGTACCAACTTCTTCGACCGTATACACGATATTGTTTCCTCTTGCATCCTGCTTATTCAGATCATTCCATGTGTATGTCCAATGGTTTGTCTCATTCAATTCCTGCGTTGCATCCGGATCTGTTACAGCCACGCCATCTGCCATAAGCTGTACCGTAATTGGTGTCCGCAAACCATCGCGGTTGTTGTCATCTTCCCATACTTTTGTCACTGTATGACTGACTTTATCCATCGAATACTGGTTTGTGATAACCGCCAGATACGTTCCATCGCTCTGCTTCTGGATTACAGAAGACTTCTGTGAATATGAAGCAGGCATGCTTGCAGTATCCTCAACAACCGAATACTGAATCTCTACACCATTCTTATAAACCGGCAGATTGCCCCAGCTTGCCGTCCAGTTATTCGCTGCCGTCAATGTAATATCCTTCGACACGGAAACTCCATTTTCCATTAAGGAAACCTTAAGATTCTGTGGTCTGTTCCCATCTGCGTCATTATTATCATCCCAATCCTTCCGGATTGACACCTTCGTTGTCTGTAAGGTATTCGTGATATCATAGCCATTCGCTGCATATGTCGTCGTATACCCAGAAACCGGTGTCTCTTCTACCTTATACTGGATTTCCACATTTGTACCTGCATAGTATTTATCCAAATTATCAAAGGTAAAGTTCTTCGTCGTTTCTGTTGTACTCAGACTCTGTGTTTTTACCAACTCCCAATCGGCTGTCGTACCCTTCTTCAATCGATACAGTTTCAATTCAATGCTGGATGGACGATACGCTTCATATCCCGTATCTACCCATGTCTTGGTTCCTGATACAGATGTCTTTTCCGTTGTATTCTCAAAGATAACTGTATCTAAGCTTGTTCCTTCACTGCCGCTCGCAACTCCATTCACATATTTCTGTACGGAAGTAACTGCGACATCTAATTTGTTGCCTGCAGTATTCTTTGTCACATTTACCTTGACTACATAATATGTATCATCTTTTGTAACACCTGCATAACCAGATTCTTTTTCATAAATCTTGTAAATGTGCTCTCCGACATTTCCTGTCACTGCAGAATCATATGTTAGTGGTGTGAATGTTACGGTTCCATTTGTACTTCCATTTGTTGTTCCTGTAGCAGCCCCTGCCGTCTTTATTGACAGATCTGCATTCAGCTCATCCACTGCAAATCCCGCAAATGTATAGTTAGCTGAATAGTTCGTTGCATTATCCAGCTTCTTTAATGCAGTAAATGTAATGCTGCCAGATGTCTGAATCATTGTATTCACGATATCATAAGTACCTGCAGGGTAACTTGTCGTATATCCAGCGACCGCTGTCTCTACTACCTTATATGGAATCTCAGTAGCCATTCCCGGATAATACTTTGGCAATGTTCCAAATGAATACTTCCATGCACTTGCTGCATCTACAGTCCTGACTGCTCCGACCTGCTCCCAATCGGCATCGTCATTCTCGTTTCCACCCTGTTTCAACTTATATAACTTTACCTGAATGCTAGCCGGACGATCTGCTGTGGTATCACCAACCCATGATTTTGTACCCTGAATCGTCGTAGTCACGGTCGTATTATTAAATACAACCTCTGAAGCCGTGGTACCGGTTCCTGCACTGTTATACTTCGTAATCTTACTGCATGTTGCAACCAGCTTTGTCGGATTTGTAGCATTATCCAATGCAACATCTACCGTCAGAATATAATAGTTCGTATCCGTTGTTACATCTGTGTACCCAGAACTTGTCTCATAAACCTTGTAGTAATGTTTTCCTTCATCTCCTGCTGTTGCAGAACTATAACTTACCTTATCTGCAAATGTAATCGCTCCTGTTGTATTTCCAGCAGTTGTTCCGGTTGTAATATCCTTTACCTTGGTAGCGTTTGCAGCGTCTGCTGATACCTCTTCCACTGCAAAATTCTTAAAGGTATAGGTGTTGCCACTTGCATAAGCGGTTGTGCCATCCAACTGCTTTGTAGCTGAGAAGTCGTAGGAACCTGTATAGTATGTTGCTTTCTTATTCTCATAAGACAAGATATAACCAGTATCCGCTGTAAACTCTTTTCCTTCAACACCTGCTGGCATTCTCAGATTGTTCGTACCCGGTAAAACGAAATAATATGGTTCCACTCTAACAACAAACCCATCTTTTGCAGATTTCTCAACCAGTGCATAATACTGATCATGTTTCAATCCACTAATGGTTAACATACCCGTTTCTTCATCAGTTACTTTCAAGACATCTGTTCCCTGTTCCGGCGTTGCATTCAATACCATTGCTGAACCGTCCCAGGTTGCTTTGTATAATTCAAACGTCGAACCATTCAATGGCTGCTGATTGCCTTCATCATCTATCCAGTATTTGAACAGCGTTACCGTACCTGAATCTGAAGATGATGAATTCTCTGATTTTACAACTACATTTCCTCTAAAATCTGTTGTCCCCGAATGAGAAGGGTCATAATTTGATAATGAAAACGTATTTCCAGAATTCGTTTCCGTCAAAGTTTCTCCTGCCTTCAAAGTACATTTTGCGGTATATGTAATACGCAGATGCTTATTGTCCGGCAATTCAAACTTCAACGAATTCCGTGTCGAATCATAGACAACCTTGTAATCCGTTCCCTTCGTCAGCAGTGATTCTCCCGCCTGCGTTACTTCATAAACTTTTACGGTTGATATATCGTAAATAAACGCATTTCCAAGTGTATCAACAGCCGCTATGAAAGTATCTCCATCTGCCAGATCATATGCATTCGCATTTACATCTATTTCATATTTTGCCAAATTATATACAGTATCTCCTGCCGCAGGCTGTCCATTGAATGTTCCTGTCTTTGTTACCAAAGGACTCGGAGTTAACTTTCTAGTATTGCTCACAGGTTCTCCCACAGCAGCATTATTATAGAATATCTGAGCCGAATTGGTAAAAGATTGTTCTCCGCCTTTTGCAAACGACTCCATATCTGTAATCTTTGTTGTATATGTTACATAAATATGCGCTTTATATCCCTTGCCTTCCATCTCAGAAACGATCGTTTGCATGTCAGAATTCACACCAATGTTAAATGCCGTTACACCTGCTTCGGTTGTGTCTGCAGAAATTGATACATCTCCAGATATCGAACCATTCTGATAACTACCACTTACCCATTTATTACTTTTTAATGATAATTTCTGATTATCATTAATCGCCCAATATTCCGCACCTACAGATGAATCCACTAACTCCATTCCTGATGGAAGCTGATCTTTAATCACAATTGATGTTCCGTTTGTAAGTGTGAAAGCATTCAATGCAATATCCAATGTATATTCAATTGTTCCTTCTGTGCTTCCTGCCACAGATGTTTTGTTTAAAGGAGGAATTTCATTCTTGTACTTCGCCCTACTGCTTGTTGAGCCCTTTACGCCATTTGATGTATAGTTCAACGTTGCATTATTTACAAACGTACGCTGAACAGTATTCAAATCTGTATCAGTTACCTTTGTCTGATATGTTAATGTCATTTCTGTAATTCTTTTACTATCATCAGCAAAAGCACTATCAGCAAACTCAAACTTGTATCCATACTGTTGATGTGCAGCTGTACCTCCCTGTGTATAAGAGGTGATGATTGCATTCGATACATATGCCCCATTTTCGTCTGTTACATTGACACTACTAATCGTTCCATCTGCCGTTTTATATTGTAACTTTGCATTACATATATACGCCATATTTCCTGGTGTTGACTCAAAGCTCCGCATATCATCATCAATCAACACATTGGTTATACCCTTCGGTACATCCGGGAATGTAATGCTCCATGTAATCATACCAGTTGTCTTATCATATCCACCTGCACTTTTGCTTATCGTCCAATTTTTGCCCGGTGTATTTACCGTTCCATCTCCTTTGTAGGAGTACCCTTGGTTATTGGTAACCGTAACGGTATTCTTTACAGGTGCTGGTGCAACCGAATCCATATAGTCATCTGTTACTTTTGTATACACAGTTGCAGTGTACACGCCATTTCCACTATTCGTAAATATACTTGCATCAAGGTTTCCATCTGTTAAAGGATTACCTGTACTATCGCACAATACCGATCCTGTTGCTTCAGGAAAATCCAGAATACTTCCTGTTGCCCCAAGGAACTCTTCTAATGATGAATATTCCTGCCGATAATCTTTTAAATCAATTTTGATTGTCCAGGTAACAATATTATCATTCAACGCACCGTTTTTGCTTACACTTGGACGTTCAACCCAATAGGAGGCCTCAACTGTATTTGGAGTTGTCGTTGTCTGTTTGTTATCCTTGTATGTATAGGATAATTTATTTTTATAAGCATCACCACTGCCTGACTGATTATCAAAAATACCCTCGTCTGCAATTGTCATAGTATAGGATAACTCTACCTTTGTACTTCCATTTGCCTTACCAAGTTTTGTAATCTGCTGTTTCATATCTTCAAAGCTTGCATATTTAGTACCTGTACTTACATTATCATCTGTTGAAGATGAAACCTTGATTTTTCCATCCAATCCCAGCTTAGATCCGGGAATATCTGACAACTGAACATCTGTTACCTCTCCAGTTGTGTCAAGTGTAATTTTATAATCCTGTTTCCATGTTTTTGTAACTTTATCATAATATGCATTACCTGATAAAGATTTAGACGCTCTTAAACTACTTGTAGCTGTCCCATCATCATATACTTTTTCATATGTAAATTTACCCGTTGCAATTGTAATCTTATCACCGGACTTTATATTATCCTTATCTTCAACATCAATATTTCCATGTATAATGCCCGTTCCTGCACGATCACTACTTTTCAAAAAATTCTCATTATTGATACATACATATGCAACGCCATCCTTGATATAGACATACCCGGTGGTTCCATAGATTTCATCGGTAATTGGATATACAACATCTGTCTCAAGATTGATATTTTGCAAGCTATTCATATCAATTTTGACATATACCGGACTTCCATCTTGCGTTACGCCTCCGTTTCCTGCATTGTCAAATTTCCAATCGTATTTGATATTCAGCTTATCCTGATCATAAATTTTTGTAACATCATCAATATTTTGTTCTTTTCCATCATGTGTAATCGTCACACTATAGTCGATTGTCACACCAGTAGTCGTTGAATTGTCCCAATCAGACAGATTTATCTGATCTGCAGATGGAATTGAGGTGCTATCCGATATCGGATTCAACACTACCCCATTTAAGTCTTCCCCTGTTTCTGATACAAACTGTGCGTCATACGGTTCTGCTGCCTGACCTTGCGCATCACTCTCCGACGCGACACTCTCTGTCTCCCCACCTTCTGCAATCGGTGTATAGCTGATGTTCTGGAATAATGAAATTAACATCAACATAGAAAGCAGAAATGCAATCACTTTTTTCTTGTTTTTTTGTTTGTTCATAAACTCCATCCTCCATTTTCTTTTTTCCTAATGCATCCTCGCATTTATGCATTGGAACCATTTATGATAAACTCTGACATCCCTCTGTGCAGAGTAAAGTTAGGTTATGAATTATTACTGTTCAATTTTTATATCGACAGTAACCCACTATCGCATAATATTTTACATGAAAGTGCTTGTGTTTTCAACATATTGCGTCCATAAATTTGTGCTTTTTTTGACTATTAAAACACAAAAAACCTGCCACACCTATTCTGGTGCGACAGGTTTTTGTAACCATCTTCCGAAGTATGTTTTATTCTTCGTCCTTCTTCTCCTCTGTGGATGCCTCTGCATCGTCATCATCAAAGAAGCTATCATCAAAGTCATCATCGTAATCATCGAAATCATCTAAGTAATCTGGTGTCAGGTACTTGTAAACTGCTACGCAGATACCTACGATGATTGTCAGAATACCAACGATCAATGCAACAGAGAGAAACGCGTTCTTTGCTTCTGTTACGCATTCGTCTTCTTTTACAACTTTTACTTCGTCACAACACTTTCTCATAGTTTTCTACCTTCCTTTCATCGCTACTGATAAACTAATTTTACCACAGCTTATCCGATATTTCTACCGTGATTTACAACTTTTTCATTTTTACAAGCGATGCAAATAAATGTTTTTCACCAACACGGTCGAAATTCACGACGATTTCCTGATCGCCGCCCGATGGAATCACATCAATCACCTCGCCATTTCCAAATTTAATATGGCGTACTTTATCTCCTACTTCATAACTTGCCGGTGCAGAAGCTGCATTTCCCATCGGAAATGCCTTTCCAAATCCCGGATTGGCACTCGGGTTCGCATTTGACGTGGCAGAGCGCGTATACGGATTGTTCTTTCCATATGCCTTTAGCTGAATCACCTGCTCTGCCGGTTTCTTTGATGGAATCCGATCCATATTCGCAGGTGCATAGCCAAAAGCCTTCTCTTCATACTCGAGATAATGCTTCGGAATCTCCTTGACGAACCGCGATACTTCCTCGAAATTCGTCGAACCATGCACCATCCGTTGTCCGGCAGCCGTCATATACAGTTTCTCCATCGCACGTGTAATTCCGACATAGCAAAGTCTCCGCTCCTCTTCAAGTGCATCCGGATCATCGGAATCAAGTGCCATTCCACTTGGGAATAACCGTTCTTCCATACCTGTCATAAATACATACGGAAACTCCAGACCTTTCGCGCTATGTAATGTCATCAGCGTCACCTTCGCGGTTGGCACACCATCTTCGTCTTCCTCCTCAGTGTCTGCCACGAGTGCAATATCTTCAAGAAGTCCGGTCAGCGTTGGCACCTCTGCACTCTCTTCATAGGTAACGATCTTATTCTTTAATTCCTCTAAGTTATCCAACCGGGTACGCGCCTCATCCGTAGCCTCTGCGGTAAGCGCTTCACGATATCCACTTTCATCCATGATTGCATCGAACACTTCACTGATGAATTCTCCATGTACCAGACGCGCTTTAAAGCCTTCCATCATATCTGTAAACTTGCGAATCTTCTCCACGTTACGTGTCATGCCTGGTACTTCTTCGATATCTAACAATGCATCATACAGATTATACTCATTCGACTGTGCATACATATCAAGCTTATCCACGGTCGTCGCACCGATTCCACGCTTCGGCACATTGATAATACGTTTGATTGCCTGATCGTCAATCGGATTTGCAAGCACCTTCAGATAGCTTACGAGATCCATGATTTCTTTTCTTCCATAGAAATTCTGTCCACCATAGATCTTATATGGCAGATTCTCATACAGAAGTTTTTCCTCAAGCACACGGGACTGCGCATTCGTACGATACAGGATCGCGATATCATCGAGTGATACCCCCTGATTCTTCAAGGTTTTGATCCGGGACGCAACACCGTTCGCCTCCTCGTACTCCGTACCGTAACGGGTAAATGTTACCTTCTCACCATCTTCCTGCTCAGTCCAGAGGCGTTTATCCTTTCTTCCCTCATTATTCGCGATCACCGCATTCGCAGAATTTAAGATATTCGCCTTGGAACGATAGTTCTGCTCAAGCTTTACCACCTTAGCATCCGGGTATTCTTCCTCAAAATTCAGGATATTATAGATGTTCGCGCCACGGAATTTATAGATACTCTGGTCGTCATCACCCACGACGCACAGATTCCGGTATTTTGCAGCCAGCATCTTCACCAAGATAAACTGTGTATGGTTCGTATCCTGATACTCGTCCACCATAATGTACCGAAACCGAGTCTGGTATTCGGCAAGCACATCCGGGTTCGTCTCAAAAAGGAAGATAGTCTTAAAAATCAGATCGTCAAAATCAAGCGCATTGTTGCTCTGCAGACGCTTCTGATATTCCCGGTAAACCTCTGTAATCTTCTGGTCCCGGAAGCTTGCTGCATGTTCTTTCTCGTAATCGTCCGGTGTCATGTACCCTTCCTTTGCCTTCGATATCGCCGAAAGCATCGCCCGCTCCGGATAGAGCTTCGGGTCCAATTGCAGATATTTCAGCACTTCTTTTACAACTGTCTTCTGTTCACTTGCATCATAGATTGTGAAACTGCTTGTTCCACCAATCTTGTCAATATGTTTACGCAGAATCCGCACACACATGGAATGGAAGGTTGATACCCACACACTCTCAGCACCAAATCCTACCAGATTATCTACTCGTTCCCGCATCTCTGCCGCAGCCTTGTTCGTAAATGTGATTGCCAGTATATTGTATGGATTGACTGACATCTCATCGATCAGATATGCGATCCGGTGCGTGATCACTCTGGTCTTTCCAGAACCCGCACCTGCTAAAATAAGTAAAGGCCCGTCGGTTGTACAACAGGCCTCTAACTGTTTGTCATTTAATCCCGGCATCGGTTTACTGTAAACCTAACTTTGCCTTCATCGCTGCCAGCTCATCCTGTACAGCTGCATTTGGAGCTGCATCATACTTGGCTGCTAAACTGTCGATGCCACTCTCCTGTGTTGTCTGATTTAATTCGGTCATGGCATTTGCCTGATCAAGCATTGCGTTCGCCTTTGCTTCCATACGATCAAAGGCAGCCATGCTGCTTGCTGAATCTGACAGATTGTTCGTCATCTTGTTCAGACGATCCTGAGTCTTAGCAACCTTCATCTTCGCCTTGATTGCATCACGGCGGGAGTCAAGCTGGTTGATATCTGTCACAAGCTTGTCATGCATCTGACGCATCTTCATCGCATTTGCAGCTGCAACATCATAGGTCTGCTGCAAGCTTGCCTGCTTCGCTGTAAGCTGGTTCTTCTGCTCTAAGAACTTCATGGCATCTGCTTCGTTTCCGGCAAGAAGTGCCTTCTCTGCGTATGCCTGCATCTTCGTAATCTCAGAATTCACTTCATCCAGCTCGCGCTTGCATCTCTGCTCATCTGCCATAACGGCAGCTGTTTCCTTCTTCACTTCTGCCAGATCCTTTGTCAGGTTACGAAGTGTCTGATCAATCATCTTCTCCGGATCTTCTGCCTTATCGAGAAGTGCATTGATATTTGAAGCCATAATGTCTTTAAATCTCTGTAAAATTCCCATTGTAATAAAACCCTCCTATAATTCTCATCTTCATACCATGAAATCCACGTTGCTTTTATTATACTTGATAAAGATAGTAAAGTAAAATGGAATTTTGTTAAAAATTGGTGTTGTCTCTGCAACTTGTCTTAGTTGTATTTTGCAATCACTTCTTCGTTTGCCTTCATGGCGCTTTCTTCCATCTGCTTTCTCTCTGCAAGGAGCTTTTCCTGCACTTCCTTATGCTGTACACCGATGATCTGCAATGCGAGATATGCGGCATTCTTTGCACCATTGATTGCTACGGTTGCAACCGGAATTCCGGATGGCATCTGCACGATAGAGTAAAGTGCGTCCTGTCCATCGAGTACGGAACCGGAGATTGGAACACCGATAACCGGAAGTACGGTCTGGCTTGCAACAACGCCCGGAAGTGCGGCTGCCATACCTGCGGCTGTAATAAACACTTCTGTGCCGTTTCCGTTTGCTTCCTCAATAAATGCGGAAAGTCCTGCATGTGCACGGTGTGCTGACAGGCACCGCACATCAACCTGTACGCCATAATCCTTCAGAATCTTGATTGCCGGTTCTACTTTCGGAAGATCACTTGTGGATCCCATAATCACTGCTACTCTCATTTGTTCTGCCTCCTTGATGTTAAATATATTGTATTGTATCACTATCTCCTGATAAAGGAAACAGTATTTGTTGCTGTTATGTTATCGTACGTTCTTCCGGGTTCCGGAGATCCCTTTGGAACCAATATGATTTGTATCCCTTCCAGTCTTTTTGCCAGTCCGGCAGTTCCGGATGCTTCTCCGTTTTTTGCCCACGACAGCCAGCCAAACGACTGTGCATGTACGCGGTAATAAATATCATAGTGTTCTGCCATCTCTCCATAGAGTAAAATCCGGATTGCTTCTAATCGTTTTGCCTGTCCGCTTGTACCGGACATTTCTCCATCCTTTCTCCATGTATTCGGATCATTTTCATTTCCCTGCCATCCATAAGATTGTACATGGGTTGTGTACCTTACGCCACCTGAATATGGTGCGTTCGACAACTTGATATTGATTCCTTCCAACCGCTTTGCCTTGCCACTGGTTCCGGACATCTGTCCGTTGGTTTTCCATGTCTGCCAGCCAAAGGATTGTACATGGGTCTTATACATTATATTGGCGTTATACGCATCCCCCGGAATCTGAATCGAACCATTCTGCAAAGCAACATAAGCACGGGTATTCACAGATGACGGATTCACATTCGCATACGATTGTCCTGGCGCCGGTTCTCCTTTCTTCACTACGACAATCTGAATTCCTTCCAACCGCTTTCCATACCCTGCTGTTCCTGATGGTTCCCCATTTTTTGCCCATGCAAGCCAGCCGAATGACTGTGCATGTACACGGTAATAAATATCATAGTTATCTTTATCTGCTCCGGTCAGACGGATTTTGATCGCTTCTAAACGTTTTGCCTCACCGCTCGTTCCGTTTTTCTCGCCATTTGCAGACCACGGCAGCCATCCATACGTCTGGCAATGTGTAGTGTACTGTACACCAAGATTCGCATTTCCGGATACACGCACCCATATATTTTCCAATCGTTTTGCTTCACCACTTGTACCTGCCATCCAGCCATTTGACATTGCCGGTTGGGAATCACCATATGTCTGGATATGCGTCTTGTAGCTGACATCTACTTGTGGAATTACCGTTGGTCTTGGTACTGTAGTTCCATATGTAAATGTACTGCTTCCACTTACCGCGCCACACTGTGAACAGCTATAATAGTACACAGCTGGCGAATCATAGGTTGCATCCGACTTTTTCGTTGTATTGCTTACTATCTTCGCCGTAAATTGATGCGGCAATTTATCACCATACGTAAACACATCTGTACCTGTTTTTCCGCACCGACTGCACTCGTAATAATATGTTGCCGGTGACGTACATGTTGCTGCACTTGCCATGTAAGCATCAGATATATGCTTTACAGAATACGCATGCCCCAATGCTGTTCCATACGAATATTGCACATCTCCCTTCTCATTACATCCACTACATGCATAGTAATATCTGGCTGATGATGAACAATTCGCTGCACTTGCAAGATATGTATCGGATATTATCTTTTTAGTATAAGAATGATCCCCTGCCGTACCATATGTATACGTTTTTGCATTTGCAGACTTATCTACTGCTCCACATCTCACACAACTATAATAATAAATTGCCGGCGATACGCAGTTTGCCGGTTCCTTTAACGCAGCTTCCGTCTGGACTTTCTGTGTATACTGATGGTTTAGTTTGTCTCCATCATAAAATATTGTTGTTCCCTTCTGTCCACATCCCGCACAGCTATAATAATACGCTGCTGGCTTTTCACAGGTTGCTGCACTCGCGAGATGCGCTGTATCTACATGCTGTACCGTATAAGAATGTGCTGCCAGACAGTCAGATTCAAAAGTCTCTGTACTTAGCTTTTTACAGTTGGAACAGCTCTTGTAATATGTTGCTTTCTTCGTACACGTTGCATTGCTTTTTAATGCTCCTGTTACTGTCGGATCATTCACATATGTATGTGTAATGGTGTATGTTTTCTCAACTGATTTTGAAAAGATACCTTTACCCGTAATCTTGCATGTACCTGTCGTTCCACTCGTCGAATGACTCACGGTATAATCTGTTCCGCTTGTCAGCTTAATGCCATTATAAGTTACTGTTGGAGCAACCGCAGATGTACTTGTTCCACATGATATAGACGTCTTCGTCAGTGTCACTACCGCATTACTGATATCTACTGATCCATCTGCTCCGGTGCGAATTGTGTAAGATTTTTTTATAGCCGGGTTGTATTTTGGGTATACAGAAATCGTAACAATTCCTGCTTTTTTCACTTTAAACTTAACGGTGCCGGATGAAACACTTGTAGTCGGTGCTTCAATCACAGAATTATCTGAGCTTTCAAACATAACATCCTGATATCCACTATCTCCATTAATATCATAAACCCAGCATAAAATATTGGAGCCAATCGGATTTTCCGTCGGAACATAAGAATAATAGTAAGAATCCGATGATTCACTATTCCTCCAGTATAATGACATCGACGTCGGAGGAACTATCGTAATCGTTGCGTTACAGAAAGAGCAGACACCGGTTGCCTTTCCTGTGCTGTCAGCCGTACCATAGACATAGGAATGCGGTGCTTTTTCTATTGATTCTTTTATCGTCATCCCGCATTTTGAACACTTGTATATGTTCTCTCCGGTTGTCTGACACGTTGGTTGAACCGTTGACTGCAATACTTTATTATGATTACAGCTCACAGTAAGATTAAAGGTACACAGTGCGTTACTTCCTTTTTTGCAAGTAATCGTTGTAGTCCCCGCTTTCTTTGCAGTAACCACGCCATCCGCTGTCACGCTTGCTACTGTTGTATCAGAGGATGTGTACGTAACAGTATCAATTACCCAGAGATCAAGAGTCTCTGATCCATTTACCAGATGAACCATCGGTGTGAGTGTCTGGGTCTCTCCCAAATACTGTGTTGCTTCTCCCTTAAGATAATACTTGTTGATATATGCGTCTTTTACTTCGACTTTCTGCATAATATCTGTATGTCCGGATAAGGCAGACTGGCTTAAGCTCTCGGAAGAGCTGTTAAACTCACCCGCTAACGTATTCGGATAACCAGAGGCAGTTGTATAAAAATCACCCAGTCCAACATAGGTATTACCTGGATCAATCATGCTTGTATAGTGACCGGTTACCGCTGATGAGTTTTTATTTACCCAATCTGATTTCTCACCATACCACTGATTAATACCCGATACCAGATTTCCCTTATTCCAATTATACGCTAACACTTCGGCATATGTTGATACACCATTGTATTTTACAGTACTCAAGCCTTTCCCATTCAGACGGTTATGTCCACTTCCCACAAATCCGAAACACAATCCACCTTCCACCGCACGGATTCTCGCAATCCGCTCCAGATCGGTCGACCATTTGATTGGTACATAATCGGATGCCGTAAGCATCCGGTTTGAATTTCTCGGATCTGGTACATTTCCTGCCTCGCATGCTTCTTTTCTTATTTAATTAATCCGGTTCAATGCATTTTGTGCATCTACATAATACGTTCCATACACCCCGAACATCGTACATCCTGTCGATGGCGCACTTACATCCGTCTCCAGTATTGTGTACTGTGCCGCCTCTGCGATTGGCGACAGTTCCGTCATACCCATACTGAATATCATTGCAAATGCAATGATATATGCAACAAGTCTCTTCCCTCTACGTTTTTTCATTCGCCCCTCCTGTAATTTTCCCTACACCACTATATCTTTCACAAGTTTCTCTGGTTTTATTTGTCTCTGCTCAACCGTATATGCCCCAAGCAACCGTTTCTTTGCTTCTTCGAATACACCCATATCATCGATATACATATAAGCAAGCACGTCGCCTTTTCGCACTGCGTCGCCCAGATGTTTTCTGATATCCAGCCCGACACCTAAGTTGATCGTGCTGTCCTTCGTTGCACGTCCGCCGCCTAAGATGAGGTTCACCATGCCAACCTCGCTTGTGTTGCAGGCTGCCAGATATCCATCCTCTTCACAGACGATCGGAACACAGTTTGCCGCGAGCCGGAATTTGTTCACATCGTCGATGTATGTGCCACCGCCACCCTGTGCTTCCACAAACTCTTTGAACTTGGCAAGTGCCGCACCGCTCTCGATTGCTTTTTCACACTGTGCCTTCGCAGCTTCAAAATCATCGGATTTTCCTGCCGCCATATACATGTATGCCGCCAATGTGAGTGATACAGTAAGCAGGCGGTGAATACCATGCCTGTCGTAGCCCGCACAATTTTCCATCCCCGCACAATCTGCCTTGTCTGTGCGGTCCGCACCATATCCCTGTTGCGCTATATTTTCGATTGCACTATAGGCATCACACCGGCTCTGCACGTCTGTATCCCCGCTTGTGTCATATGTGAGATATGGCTTCACATCCTTCATTGAAAGCACCTGCACCGCCTCGATCACTTCGAGCGCATTGCCAACCTTGCAGCCGAGCGGTTCGTTCATATCCGTAATCACACCATAACACGTTCTGCCAGCAGATTTGCCGATATCAACCATGATCTGTGCCAACGCCTTTGCATCTGTTTCGTTCTTCATAAATGCGCCGCTGCCACATTTCACATCCAGCACGATTGCATCCGCACCTGCCGCAAGCTTCTTGCTCATAATCGAAGATGCAATGAGCGGCAGACTGTCGACTGTCGCCGTCACATCGCGCAGCGCATAGATCTTCTTATCTGCCGGTGCCAGATCTCCGGTCTGTCCGACAAGCGCCAACTTCATCGAATTGACGTGTTCAATAAATTCTGTCTCCGGGATACTCACACAGAAACCCGGAATCGCCTCCAGCTTATCAATCGTACCTCCCGTGTGTCCGAGTCCTCTGCCGCTCATCTTCGCAACCGGCACGCCCAGACTTGCGAGGATCGGTGCCACGATAAATGTCGTCTTATCCCCGACCCCTCCGGTACTATGCTTATCGACCTTCACACCGTGGATGGCTGCAAGACTTAATTGGTCACCGCTTTGTGCCATCGCATGTGTCAGTGCACAGGTCTCATCGTGTGTCATGCCCTTATAATAGACACACATCAGCCACGCACTCATCTGATAATCCGGGATTTCTCCCTTCGTAAACCCTTCCACGATAAAACGGATCTCATCTGCAGTATGCTCTGCGCCGCTCCGCTTCTTCATGATCATATCGTACATTCGATACATCTTACGTCACCCCCTGTGTCGTAAATACATCCTAGCGATTGTCATATCATGCTACATAATATCCTGCAGGAAACTCTTCCCAATTGCCTTTTCATCATCCACACAGCTTCCAAGCAGGTACTCCTCCACGGTCTTTCCAATATCCGCAAAAGTCGGTCTTGTGCCAAGATCCGTTCCCTGCTTCAATCCCTTTCCATACATCAGAATCGGAATATATTCCCGTGTGTGATCGGTTCCCTTAAAGGTTGGATCACAGCCGTGATCCGCATCCACGATCAAAATATCCTCGTCCGTCATCTGCGCATACAGTTTCGGCAGCCATGCATCGAATTCTTCGAGCGCATTCTTATAGCCAAGCGTATCTCTTCGATGTCCGTATTTCATATCAAAATCAACCAGATTCGTGAAGATCAGTCCCTCCGGTTCTGTCTGCATATAGTCAATCGTCTTCTGCATGCCATCGGTATTTCCGGTCGTATGCACCGAAGCACAGATGCCACTGCCATGGAAGATATCACTGATCTTACCGACTCCGCATACCCGCACGCCCGCATCTGCCAGATGCAGCAGCACATTGTGTTCCGACGGTTCTAACGCATAGTCACGCCGGTTGCTCGTACGCTCGAACCCATCGCCTTTTCGTACAAATGGTCTTGCAATCACACGTCCGACGCCATGTTCACCAACCAGAATCTTTCTTGCAATCTCACACATCTCATACAATCTTGGAAGTCCGACCTTCTCCTCGGACGCCGCGATCTGGAATACCGAATCTGCCGACGTATAGACGATCGGATATCCGGTCTTCATGTGTTCCTCGCCATATTCTGCAATGATCGGAATGCCGGATGCGACCTTGTTTCCGTAGATGGCTCCACAACCGGTCTGCTCGATAAATGCATCGATAATCTCCTGTGGGAATCCATTTGGATACGTCGGGAATGCATGTTTTGTATGAATCCCAATCATCTCCCAGTGTTGTCGTATCCTTGCCGTTGGATAACTCCTGTGCCTTTCCATACACGCCGATCACATCCTGCTTTGTTGCTGCATCGTAAAACGATGTGTTCTCAATCGCACGAAGTCCAAGCTTCGTCAGATTGTCAAATTTTGCATCTGGATATGTCTCTAAAATATGTCCAAATGTATCGGAGCCAACATCGCCGAACTTATCTGCATCCGGTTCCTCTCCGATTCCTGCACTGTCAAGTACGATCCATATTACACGTTTTGCCATATTTCACGTCCTTTCTGCAAAAGTTCTATGCTTCTGCCTTGTTTTTATTTCTGTAAATCAGGTACAGTGGTAACGCTACAAATACGACTCCACCCACGATATTTCCAAGTGTTACCGGAAGGAGGTTGTTCAGGAAGAACTTACCAACTGTCATCGAATTAAGCTGATCCGGTGTCATGCCTGCCATGATTGCCGCATTGTAGTATGCCTCACCGTGCTTTGCAAGAAGTCCGGCAGGAATGTAATACATATTTGCCACGCAGTGCTCATAGCCTGCAATAACAAACGCCCAAATTGGGAAGAAACATGCGAAGATCTTTCCAATCGCATCCTGACATACACCTGCCAGAAGCACTGCCAGACATACAAGGATGTTACACATGATTCCAGATGTAAATGCCTTCATGAAACTTAAATTCATCTTATTATAAGCCGTCTTGATCGTCGCTGCTGCAAGTGCGCCATTCCCATAATCAAGCTGTCCACAACGGTTTACCAGAACAACTACGATACACGCACCGATCAGATTCGTGATAAATACAACTACCAATACACGAATCATATCGAGAAGCCTGATTCGCTTGTCAAATACAGCAAATGACATCAGGCAGTCACCTGTGAAAAGCTCTGCGCCGATCAGCACAACAAACATCAATCCCACCGGGAATATCGCACCTGCTAATGACTTCGCAAGTCCTGTATTGCTGATTCCGTAAACTGCCGCGCTGCTGCTCGATGCACCAATCGCAATGAAAGCACCTGCCAGCATACCGAGCAATACCAGCTTTCCGAACGAAAGCTTTGTTTTTCCTTCGTATACCCCCATGTTATCTGTAATCAGATCACCGATCTTTTTCGTACCCATTTTTTCTTCCTTCCTGTGTCTTCCATTTTATAATTTTTATATTCTATCAGAAGTCAGCAACCGGCTTCCGCAGAAATCTTTCTCTTAGCACGCTTACTTCAGTGCTTCATTCAGTGCTTCTGTACCCGGAAGCACAAATCTTCCATCCTCAATGATTGCCGTCTTTGTGCCATCCGGCTTCACGGCATAGATTCCGCCAATCTCCTCATATGGGATCGTGATATCGGTATGGCAGTTAAAATATGCACCTGCCCGTGCCTCCTTGTCCTCTGAATTGCGCAGTGCGGAGCACTCATTTTCCTTCGCTACGATCTCTCTGCCATCGGGGTTGTACAGACGACTGTCTTCGCTGTAGCTGTAACATGTATCACCGACTGCAAAATGCGGTCCCATCTTCTCTACAATCAGAATCGGGAGCTTGTATAAGATGTCATATTTTCTTGCCATCGCATATGCCGTCGTGTTCGTACCGATCGCGAATTCACCGATTGGAAGTGTCTCATGGTGGAATAGCAGATTCTCCTTGATAAACCGCTTGTTCTCTGCCTCATCCTCGAAGTTCTTACAGGTATAATCAGCAACCTTTCCATCCTCGAAGGTAAGCTTCAAGTCTGTGTATTTGAGTTCGTTCAAATACACCTGGCTCACATGCAGCGTTCCCTTCGTACCGTTGAGTACCGGGGAAGTAAATACTTCACCAAGCGGGATATTCACATCTGCCAGACAATTCTCGAAGTTCGTCTGTGTCTTGCGGTCGATCTTGTGCAGCATCACCTTCATGTCCGTCTGGTTGCCACCCTTGCCAAGTACCTGTACATATTCTGCATCATCGAGACAATCAATCATCGTCTGCTGGATGGATTTGTATTTCTCATTATCGAGCGTATTCACTTCCACAACTGCATCGAAGATCTCCTCGAAATTCTCACCGATCTCCGGGATTGGATATGCGATAATCGTGAAGCTGTACTGGTCATGTGGAATGTAATGATTTGTGATCTCCGCCGCCTTCGACGCATATTCCACAGACATCTTCTGCTGCTTGTCGGATAATTTCCAGACTGTCGGCTTCGTCTGCGGGCTGAACGGATCTTCGCCGAACACCTCAATGACCGCCGGACCTGCATAGACAAGCGCAGCTTCTTTCTCCTGCTCATAGGTCTGCTCCATAACTTCGAGCTTCCGCTCCATAAACGCGCGGTCGAAGAACACTGCATCATCGCCCGCATGGTCATACTCATACTGCTTGTTCGCCGGTGTCGCAGCATATCCGGTACGGATCGTTGCCTTCCGGTTCATACGGCTGACCGGATACCGGAACAGTATTGATGCCAGACCTTCTTTCTCAAACATCTGGATTGCCGCTTTCACCATGCGCTCCTGTCCGATTGCATAGCGGATATTCACAGACTTCTTCGGGCTGATATCGATCCGCATCGTCTCAAAGCCCTTGATAAAGCCCTGCACATACGTGCGTGCCAGTCTTTCGATCTTCTCCTCCGGAAGCTTCGCCAGATACTGCGCCATCCGAAGCTCATTTTCACCGATATATTCGCCGTACGCATACAGATAATCCGGTGTCATAAGGTCACTCTGCATGATGATATCATACGCAAAAGGATTCACGCATGTAACCGTCTCCCGGATTCTTCTTGCAACAAGCACATCCGCATAATCATACATATAGTAATAGATAGCTTCCTTGATCTCCTTCTCGTCTGGAAGCTTCTCTCCTTCGGATGCAGTAAAGATTCCATACACCTCTAAGAAAAGCTCCATCAGGGAAATCATCGCCTGCATCTCATCTTCATACGCGTACGCAATCATAGCACGGATCTCCGCGTATAACATACATAAATATTTGCCATATTCACCAAGTTTTTCCACGGCATAATCCGGGTTGGCAAAGCTTGCGTCATAATGCTCCGGCAAAATGTCTGCATATAAATTGTGATTGATCTCCTGTAATTTCGAAAGTGGAAGGTCGATCTTACCCGGCTGTGACACAATCTCGTACACGTCATACACATACAGAATAAACTCTGCCACACTGTCAAAATATGTTTTGAGATTCTTCGCACCTGCATCCATCTTCGCAAGTGTATCCCAGATTGTCTGATCCTCTTCCTTTATTTCACTGATTCGTTCTATCGCAAGCTGCATACGCTCCTGCAAATCCGCGTCGTTCATAGTTTCCTCCTACCTCGTCCAAAGACTTTAAAATCTGCCTAATAAAATGATTATGACCGGAACCACAAAGGATACGATGTTCAGCCAGATGGAGATCCGCTTGCCACGCACGCCGCCCTTCTGGGACTGTAAACCCATGCGTGCAAAGATCTCTCCAACGATCGACAGCAGCATGGCGATGATATACAATAACCCGAATACCTCCGGCACATGCCCCGCCGTCGCGATGGACACAATCACACTGACAACTTCGATAATCAGCGCGATTCCACCCATGCAGTCAGCGATAATCGTATCGCTCGCAAACGATGAATCTGTAAAATAATATCTTCGTTTCTTGAACAAACCCATAATCATTTATTTTACACAGCCAATCAGGGTGTTGATATCATCTACCCCGTTTGCCTGCATATATTCCTCAATTCCTTTTATAATCTCAACGGTTGCATATGGATTGTGGAAATTCGCCGTTCCAACTGCAACTGCGGTCGCACCAGCCATGATCATCTCCAATGCATCCTCTGTATTCATCACGCCTCCCATACCGATGATTGGCAGTTTCACGGCATTTGCCACCTGATATACCATACGCACTGCGATCGGATGGATTGCCGGTCCGGATACACCAGCCGTCTTGTTTGCAACTGCAAATGTCCGGCGTTTCACATCGATCTTCATACCGGTCAATGTATTGATCAGGGAAAGTGCATCACTTCCGGCTGCCTCGGCTGCCTTCGCCATCTCCGTAATATCTGTGACATTCGGAGAAAGCTTCATGATGATTGGCTGCTTCGCCTTCGCCTTAATTGCCTTCGTGATATCATACAGGGCTTTTGGATCCTGTCCAAATGCGATACCACCCTCTTTCACGTTCGGGCACGATACGTTGATCTCCAGAAGGTCAACCGGTTCATCGCCCAACCGCTCTACGACATCCAGATAATCCTCTGTGCTCTTGCCGCACACATTGACGATGATCTTCGTATCCTTCTCCTTTAAGAATGGGATATCCCGTTTCACAAATGTGTCAATTCCCGGGTTCTGCAATCCAATCGCATTCATCATGCCGCCATAAGTTTCTGCCACACGCGGTGTCGGATTTCCCGGCCACGGAACATTTGCCACGCCCTTTGTCGTTACGGCTCCAAGGAGATTTAAATCCACGAACTCGTCGTATTCCATACCGGAGCCAAATGTACCGGATGCAACAGTGATTGGATTCTTAAGCTCCACTCCTGCAATACTTACCTTTGTATTCATTATAGCTCCACCTCCTCAGCATAAAATACAGGGCCATCCTTGCATACACGCTTATTCTTCACCTGTGAATGGTCGTCAATCTCCTTCGACTTGCATACGCAGGCAAGGCAGGCACCCACACCGCATGCCATACGCTCTTCCAAGGATAACTGTGCTTCGATGCCATGCTCCAGTGCATAGCTCTGAATCGCACGAAGCATCGGTGTTGGTCCGCAGGCATAAATCTCTGTGCCCTCGATGCCGTACTCGCGAATTGCATCCATAACCGTTCCGTTGACGCCGATCGTGCCGTTGTCGCTGGATTTGTATACCGTTCCGTATGGTTCAAATTCCTCGGATAAGAATTCCTCATCACGGAATCCAAGCACGATCGACTTCTCGCATGTAAGCTCTTTCGCAAGCTGCAGCATCGGTGGAATACCGATTCCGCCGCCGATCAGGATTGCCTTCTTATCCTTCTTCGTAAATCCGTTTCCGAGTGGTCCGAGTATCGTGATTGTATGATCGGAAGTGAGCATCGAGAATTCCTTTGTGCCCTTTCCTGCAATACGATATACGATCCGGAGTGTACCTGCTGCACGGTCAATCTCACACAAACTGATCGGACGTGGAAGCAGCTTGCTTCCGTCTGTCGTATACATGGAGATAAACTGTCCCGGCTTTGCGTCCTTTGCCGCCTCTGTATTGATCCACATGCTGTAGATTCCATCTGCCAGCTGTTCCTGGGAATGTACTACTGCATTTTCTTTCTGCTTTGCCATAAACTTATGCAATTCCTTTCTTGAAATTATGAGAAACACGATCTGCGGATTTCTCAATTTCTATGGTAAATTATTTTGCCGCTG
>ERZ827088.1312-NODE-1312-length-31363-cov-3.809090_pt1 | contig 31363 bp, 28 predicted proteins | sample MGYA00519922_ERZ827088 | MGnify/ENA primary metagenome ERZ827088 (study PRJEB31778, sample SAMEA3449254) | human gut metagenome | biome: human gut; feature: human-associated habitat; material: faeces | place: United Kingdom | collected 2010/2012 ...
TGCAGTGCCGTGAGGCGTGCCCACAGGTCGCGTTCGGCCCGTAATACTTTGAACAACCTCCGTCTCGCGTTCCGTTCGGTGGAGTCGGGAAAATACAATGTGGCCAGTCTCGTCACGTCATACATGTTCTTTTTCATGAGAAATGTGTTTTTGTAAGTTAATAAAAATGTTATAAAATCCGGCCTTGGGAGGCCGGGTGTGTTTCATGTTTAAGGCTTATGGGCCACATGTTTGAGCGTATGGCGGAAATTTAAAAATCCCTTTTTATTTGCTCGTGTTGTGTGAATTTCGTAATTTTGGACGATTTTTTACAGTTAAGGCATGGAAAATAAATTGTTCCGTTTTACGGATATATTCAAGGAAACCTTGTGGGGAGGGCATCGCATACTCCCGTTCAAGGGCTTGGAGGCCGATGGACGGCTGATAGGAGAGAGTTGGGAACTGTCCGGCATTCCGGGGAACGAGTCGGTGGTGGCAGGAGGTGCGTACGGCGGGTTGACCCTTACGCAGTTGGCCGAAAGAGGCGGGAGCGCTTTGTTGGGCGAGGAGAACTTCAAGCGTTTCGGCACACGTTTTCCCTTGCTCGTCAAATTTATAGATGCGGCCCAACCCCTTTCCGTGCAGGTGCATCCGGATGACGAGTTGGCGCAGCGTCGCCACGGCTGTCCGGGTAAGACGGAGATGTGGTATGTGGTGGACGGGGCACCGGGAGCTTACCTGTTGGATGGGTTCAGCCGGCAGGTGACAGCAGACGAATACGCCGCAAGGGTGGCCGACCAGACCTTGCCCGAAGTGCTCCGGCGCTATGACGTGCGTCCGGGAGACGTGTATTATCTGCCGGCCGGGCGGGTACACAGTATCGGTACGGGCTGTTTTATCTGCGAGATACAGCAAAGCAGCGACGTGACTTACCGGATTTATGATTTCGGACGCGTGGACAGCGAAGGACGGCCGCGCCAACTTCATGTGGAAGAAGCCAAAGAAGCGATAGACTATGCCGTGACGGAGCCTGAGGCGCGCCGCGAAATAGAAGCCAATGTGCCGGCCGAACTGGTAAGAAGCCCGTTTTTCACGACCGGTGCTTACCGGTTGACCGAACCGATGACGTGCGATTACGCCGACTTGGACAGTTTTGTCATCTTGATTTGTACGGAGGGAGCCTGCCGTGTGGCCTGCGGTGAAGAAGAAGTGAAACTCGCGGCCGGGCATACGCTTTTGGTGTCGGCCGAAGCGGAGAGTGTGACGCTTGCGCCTGAAGGCGAGGCTACGATATTGGAATCATACGTGTAATTCAAAACCATTTTTATCTTATATGAATAAAATCAGCATGAAAATTTTCACGGTGTGGGCCGTGGCGGTGGTATGGCTTGCCACATCTTGTACTTCTTATAAGACCGTGCCTTACATGATTAACAGTGCGGAGGTTGACCTCGATTCGAGTGCCGTGCTTTACGAGGCGCGTATCATGCCTAAGGACGAACTGACCATCACGGTGAACTGCCCGGAAGATGCCGAGGCTGTAGTGCCGTTTAATTTGATTGCTTCACCCGCTTTGGGACGGGGAAGTAATTCGTTAACTTCCCAACCGACTTTGCAGACTTTCTTGGTGACCAATGACGGTACTATCAACTATCCTGTCCTCGGTACCCTGAAAGTAGGAGGGATGACGGTGAACCAGGTGGAAGACCTGATTGCTTCCAAAATCGAGGGTACTTATCTGAAGACCCGGCCGGTGGTGACGGTGCGTTTGAGCAATTACAAGATTTCGGTGTTGGGCGAAGTGGCCAGTCCGGGCACCTATACCGTGCCGTCTGAGAAGATTACGGTTTACGGGGCTTTGGCCTTGGCCAAGGACATGACCGTGTGGGGGCGCCGCGACAATGTGAAACTCATCCGCGAGGATGCCACGGGGAAGAAGACCATCCATGAGTTGGATTTGAACGATGCCAATATCATCAAGTCACCGTACTTCTATTTGCAGCAGAACGATGTCTTGTATGTGACACCCAACAAGACGAAAGCCAAGAACTCCGATATCGGTTCGAGCACGAGCTATTGGGTAAGCTCCATCAGTATCTTGGTGTCTATCGCCTCGTTGGTGACCAATATTTTGCGATAGCCTTATGTTAGGATAAAATTCGGACACTCTAAAGTCCGTTTTTTAATCTGTGCAGAACTGTGAATCAATCTGCGCCAAACGAAAAATCAATCTCAGGCGAACGATTTTTTGTTTGGCGCAGATTGATTTTTCATTTTGAGGGGATTGTTTAACTGTTTGTTATCAGGCATTTCCATTCTTGTTTTTTTTTGATTTTTCGTATGTTGGTACTTGATTTTTTTATAACTTTGCAACATTCACACTAAACACTATAACATTATTTGAATTATTATGAGAAAAGTAGCATTGATTACCGGTATCACGGGGCAGGACGGCTCCTATTTGGCCGAGTTTCTGATTGAAAAGGGATATGAAGTGCATGGCATCATGCGCCGTTCTTCTTCCTTTAACACCGCACGTATCGAACATCTGTATCTGGACGAATGGGTGCGCGACATGAAGAAGAGCCGTCTGGTGAACCTGCATTGGGGCGACATGACGGACAGCAGTTCGCTGATTCGGATTATCAGCGACATCCATCCGACGGAGATTTACAATCTGGCCGCGCAGAGCCACGTGAAGGTGTCGTTCGACGTGCCGGAATACACGGCCGAGGCTGATGCCGTGGGCACGCTCCGCCTCTTGGAGGCCGTGCGCATCTGCGGGTTAGAGAAGACTTGCCGTATCTATCAGGCTTCTACTTCGGAACTCTTCGGTAAGGTGCAGGAAGTGCCGCAACGCGAGACCACGCCTTTCTATCCGCGTTCGCCCTACGGAGTGGCCAAGCAGTACGGTTTCTGGATTACGAAAAACTACCGCGAGAGCTACGGTATGTTTGCCGTGAACGGTATCTTGTTCAACCATGAGAGCGAACGCCGGGGCGAGACTTTCGTAACGCGCAAGATTACGTTGGCTGCCGCCCGTATCGTACAGGGTTTCCAGGACAAACTGTATTTGGGCAATCTGGATGCGCGCCGCGACTGGGGATATGCCAAAGATTATGTGGAGTGCATGTGGCTGATTCTGCAACATGAGACACCGGAAGATTTCGTCATCGCCACAGGCGAGATGCACACCGTGCGCGAGTTCTGTACGTTGGCGTTCCAGAACTTGGGTGTGGAACTGAAATGGGAAGGCAGCGGCGTGGACGAAAAAGGTATCGATGCAGCTACGGGCAAGGTGCTCGTGGAAGTCGATCCGAAATATTTCCGTCCGTGCGAGGTGGAACAGCTCCTCGGCGACCCGACGAAGGCCAAGACCCTTTTGGGTTGGAATCCCACGAAGACGACATTCCCCGAACTGGTACGCATCATGGTGGAGCACGACATGAAGTTCGTGAAGAAACTGCACTTGAAAGCTCAGTTGGATAAAGAATAAGACGGCTATGTTGGACAAGAATGCTAAGATATATGTGGCGGGACATCACGGATTGGTGGGTTCCGCCATTTGGAATAACCTGAAGCAGAGAGGCTACACCAATCTGGTGGGCCGTTCGCACCGGGAATTGGATTTGTTGGACGGGGCGGCTGTGAAGGCTTTTTTCGACGAAGAACAGCCGGACGCCGTGGTGTTGGCAGCCGCCCACGTGGGAGGCATCATGGCCAATTTGCAATATCGTGCGGATTTCATCTACCAGAACTTGCAGATACAGCAGAACGTCATCGGCGAGAGTTTCCGCCACGGGGTGAAGAAGTTGCTCTTTTTGGGCAGCACGTGCATTTATCCGCGTGAGGCTCCGCAGCCGATGAAAGAAGAGGTGTTGCTCACGTCGCCGTTGGAATATACCAATGAGCCGTATGCCATCGCCAAGATAGCGGGGCTGAAGATGTGTGAGAGTTTCAACCTGCAATACGGGACGAACTACATCGCCGTGATGCCGACAAACCTTTACGGGCCGAACGACAATTTCCATTTGGAGAACAGCCATGTGTTGCCGGCCATGATCCGTAAGGTCCATTTGGCCAAGTGCCTGAACGAAGGGGACTGGGAGGCTGTGCGCAAGGACATCGGCCTGCGTCCCGTGAGCGTGGTGCGCGACGGTGTGAAGCGAGTGGTGGATGCCGCTTCCACAGAAGCGGATATCCTCGACGTGTTGGCGCATTACGGCATCACGCCGGAGGCCGTGACGTTGTGGGGCACCGGCAAACCGTTGCGCGAATTCCTTTGGAGCGAAGAGATGGCGGATGCCAGCGTGCACGTGCTGTTGAACGTGGATTTCAAGGACACGTATGCACCGGGCGAACGGGATATCCGCAACTGCCACATCAACGTGGGGACGGGCAAGGAACTGACCATCCGCGAAGTGGCAGAGAAGATTATGGCCGAAATCGGTTTCAAGGGTGAGTTGCGTTGGGATGCCTCCAAGCCGGACGGCACGATGCGCAAGCTGACGGACGTGACGAAGCTCCACCGCCTCGGTTGGCACCACACGGTGGAGATAGACGAAGGGGTGCACCGTTTGTATGAATGGTACCTGAAAGGAATCTGTATCAATCATCAGGGACACTAATATATATAATAAGGTATAGGATATGAAAAAGTTGTTGTCGCTTCCGCCGAATCTGGTGGAGTGTTTCCACGAGGTAGAGCGAGCCGCCCGGAAAGAGTGGTTTTGTACGTCCGACCCCATCGGGCATAAGTTAGGTTCGGGGGGAGGAACGGCGTGGCTGTTGCAGGCCTGCAAGGCGTCCGAGACGGATGAAGGAGAAACATTTGCGGCGTGGCTATCGCGTGAGAAACGCATCCTGCTGCATGCCGGAGGGCAGAGCCGGCGTTTGCCGGCCTACGCGCCTTCAGGGAAAATACTGACTCCGGTACCGGTGTTCCGGTGGAAGCGGGGACAGCGTCTGGATCAAAACCTTTTGTCGCTTCAGTTGCCCCTTTACGAGCAGGTTATGGAGCGTGCGCCGCAGTCGTTGCACACGTTGGTGGCCAGTGGCGACGTGTATATCCGTACCGACCGGCCTTTGCAGGACATCCCCGAAGCCGACGTGGTGTGCTATGGGTTGTGGGTAGACCCGAGCCTGGCTCAAAACCATGGGGTGTTCGTATCGGACCGCCGGTCGCCGGAGAGGTTGGCTTTCATGTTGCAGAAACCCAGTGTGGCCGAGTTGGGCGCACTGATGAGCAAGCATTTGTTCCTGATGGACATCGGGATTTGGTTGCTGAGCGACCGGGCGGTGGAACTGATGGTGAAGCGTTCTTACCGTGACGGGCAGTTGTCGTTTTACGACATGTACTCCGAGTTCGGTCTGGCACTGGGAGACCGTCCTACGTTGGACGACCCGGAGTTGAACAGCCTGACGGTGGCCATCTTGCCTTTGGAAGGGGGGAACTTCTACCATTACGGGACGAGCCGCGAGATGATTTCTTCCACGTTGGCCGTGCAGAACATCGTGACGGACCAACGGGAAATCATGCACCGCAAGGCTAAGCCCCATCCGGCCATGTTCGTGCAGAATGCCGAAGTGGAAGTGCCTCTGGAGGCCGCGAACTCTGAACTTTGGATAGAGAACAGCTTCGTGGGGCGCGACTGGACATTGGCGTGCCGCAACATCATTACAGGGGTGCCTGAAAACCGTTGGCCGCTGAAGTTGGCCGCCGGTTTGTGCATCGACGTGGTGCCGGTGGGCGAGGAGGATTTTGCCGCCCGTCCTTACGGTTTCAACGATGCCTTCAAGGGCTGCCTGTCGGACAGGGCGGTCCTGTATCAGGGCATGCCTGTGACGGAGTGGTTGGCCGAGCGCGGCCTGAAACCGGAAGACATAGAAGAGAACCATGATTTGCAGGCGGCCCGTTTGTTTCCTTTGTGCGGCAATGTGGAGGACTTGGGATTGGCTATGCGTTGGATGACGACCGAGCCTGAATTGGAGGATGGACGTAAGGTATGGTTCTCGGCCCGCAAAATGTCGGCCGATGAATTGTCTGCATACGCCAACCTGCACCGCCTGACGTGCCAACGTGAGGCGTTCCGGACGAAGAACCTGCCTTTATTGGCAGCCCATTACGAACGTAGCGTGTTCTACCAGTTGAACTTGGATGACGTGGCCCATGAATATGCGGAGGAGGATTTGCCTTTACCGGACGCATTGCCGGAGATGGCGGATGGGTTGACACGTATCAGCGATGCGATGTTCCGTGCCCGTGTGGCCGACCTGAAAGGTGAAGACGGGCGGAAATATGAAGAACAGGCTTTCGGACTGATGCGTAAGATGCTGACCGGCACGGCCTGTGCGGCCCGGCAGTCTCCCCGCTTGTCGGTTTATGCAGACCAGATCGTGTGGGGGCGCAGTCCGGTGCGTATCGACTTGGCCGGAGGATGGACGGACACGCCGCCCTACAGCCTGATGGAGGGAGGGAATGTGGTGAACCTCTCCATCGAACTGAACGGGCAGCCCCCGTTGCAGGTGTACGTGAAGCCTTGCCGGGAACGTCATATCGTGATGCGTTCCATTGACTTGGGCGCGATGGAGGTGGTGCGTACATACGACGAACTTGCGGCCTTCAATAAGGTCGGCTCTCCTTTTTCCATTCCGAAGGCGGCGTTGGTACTGGCCGGTTTCCACCCTGATTTCTGTGCGGAAGCCCATGCGTCGTTAGAGGCGCAGTTGGAGGCTTTCGGTGCGGGTATCGAAATCACATTGCTGTCTGCCATTCCGGCCGGTTCCGGACTCGGGACAAGTTCTATTCTGGCTTCTACCGTGTTGGGAGCCGTCAATGACTTCTGCGGGTTGGGATGGGACCGTTATGAGGTGGGCAACCGTACGCTCGTGTTGGAGCAGTTGCTGACCACGGGCGGAGGATGGCAAGACCAATACGGCGGCATCCTGCAAGGCGTGAAATTGCTCCAGACCCAACCGGGGGCTTGTCAACAGCCTTTGGTGCGTTGGTTGCCCGACCACGTGTTTACCGCACCTGAATACCGGAAATGCCATCTGTTGTATTATACCGGCATTACACGTACGGCCAAGAGCATCCTGGCGGAAATCGTGAAAGGGATGTTCCTGAACGAGACCGGCCGTTTGGAGTTATTGGGGCGGATGAAGGCACATGCCTTGGACATGTACGATGCCATACAGCGGAACAGTTTTGAGGAGACCGGCCGTTTGGTCAGGAGGTCATGGATGCAGAATTGCCGTTTGGACGAGGGGACGAATCCGACGGCTGTCCGTGCGATTATCGGGAAAATAGATGACTTGTGTTTAGGGTATAAGTTGCCCGGTGCGGGTGGCGGTGGCTTCCTTTACATGATGGCCAAGGACGAAGAGGCGGCAGCCCGTATCCGGAAAATCTTGGTACAGGAGGCTGTGAACGACCGTGCCCGTTTTGTAGAGATGAGTTTGTCGGAAAAGGGGTTGGAAGTGAGCCGCAGCTAAGTTTTATCCTTTCTTTCTTGCCGATAGAAAAACGTGCGCCCCCGGAAACAACAAAGGTTTCCGGGGGCGTGTGTCTTCGTGGACAGGATGGCGGATTACCGGTCCTTGTACATGTTTTCGTAATATTTCTGGTAGTCTCCGCTTGTCACGTTGTCCATCCATTCCTGGTTGTCGAGATACCAACGGACGGTTTTCTCGATGCCTTCTTCAAATTGCAGGCTGGGTTCCCATCCCAATTCGTTTTTCAATTTGGTAGAGTCGATGGCATAACGCAAGTCATGTCCCTTGCGGTCGGTCACGTAAGTAATCAGGTCGAGCGAATAGCCTTCCGGGTTGCCGAGCAACCGGTCTACCGTACGGATGACGACTTTGATGATGTCAATGTTCTTCCATTCGTTGAAGCCGCCGATGTTGTACGTCTCTGCCGCCTTTCCCTTGTGGAATATTACGTCGATGGCACGGGCGTGGTCGATGACGTAAAGCCAGTCGCGCACGTTTTCCCCTTTGCCGTAGACCGGGAGGGGCTTGCGGTGGCGGATATTGTTGATGAACAGCGGAATCAACTTTTCCGGGAACTGGTAAGGCCCGTAGTTGTTGGAACAGTTGGTTACGATGGTCGGCATGCCGTAGGTGTCGTGGAAAGCACGGACGAAGTGGTCGCTACTGGCTTTGGAAGCGGAGTAGGGACTGTGCGGATTGTATTTCGTGGTTTCCAGGAAGAAAGCCTCACCGTATGCCAGATGATGTTCCGAAGATGAGGCCGTGGTGGTGAAAGGAGGTTCGATGCCTTCGGGGTGAGTCAGCTCCAATGCCCCGTACACTTCGTCGGTCGAAATATGGTAGAAACGTTTGCCCTCGTAGCCTTCCGGCAGGGATTCCCAATACTCTTTGGCTGCTTGGAGCAGGCTGAGCGTTCCCATGACATTGGTGCGTGCGAAAGTGAACGGGTCTTTGATACTGCGGTCCACGTGGCTTTCGGCAGCCAGATGGATAATGCCGTCCACATGGTATTGCCGGAAGAGTTCGCTCATCTTGTCGAAATCGCAAATGTCCGCTTTGACGAAAGTGTAATTCGGTTGGTTTTCGATGTCTTTCAGGTTGGCCAAGTTTCCGGCGTAGGTCAGCTTGTCCAGATTGATAATGTGGTAGTCCGGATATTGGTTGACGAAGAGGCGTACGACATGGCTGCCGATGAAACCGGCTCCTCCGGTAATGATGATATTTCTTTTAAAATCCATGATGTGCTGTATTATTGGTATAAATCTTCTGAGTAATCAAACAACCATTCGGCATCTTTCAGGCGAGGATGACGCTTGTCCTTTTCCGACAGGAGGATTTTGTCGGAAGGAATGCGCCAGTTGATGCCGAGGTCCGGGTCGTCCCATGCCAATGCCCCCTCGCTTTGCGGTGCATAGAAGTTGTCACATTTATACTGGAATATAACTTCCGGCGTGAGCACGCTGAAGCCGTGGGCAAAACCGCGGGGGATGAAGAATTGACGATGGTTTTCTTCTGTCAGCTCTACAGCTACATGTTGACCGAAAGTAGGCGACCCTTTCCGGATATCCACGGCCACGTCCAATACGGCGCCTTTGATGACGCGTACTAACTTGCTTTGTGCGTATGGCGGTTTTTGAAAATGAAGACCGCGCAGTACGCCGTAACTGCTCTTGCTTTCATTGTCTTGCACGAAATGTACGGTGCGGACCAATCGGTCGAAATCCCGTTGTGAGAAAGATTCGAAAAAATAGCCTCTTGCATCGTTGAACAACCGAGGTTCGATAATCACTACGCCTTCGATGGCGGTTTGAATGACTTCCATAATAAATAGTAAACTTTATTATGTGCAAAGATAGTTTTTTTTATCGAAAGGTAGCGGGCTTTAGGATAAAATCGTATATTTGCAAGGATGAAAAATATTTAAATGATTGCATCATGGAGACTTGTCATTGGATTTTGGCCGGTTGGTTGGTTTTTGACTTGCTGGTGTTTGTATGGGCGTGGTGGGATGATTTATATTATTCCCATGATATGAAAAATAAGTTCAAACGTCTGAAAGAGACGTTGACAGAAGAATAGAATGATATGCGGTCTGGATATAAATTTCTCGTGAAGATGCTGTTCGGGTTGTATCTGGTCGGAGGATTTGCAACCTGCCAAAAAGTGGATTTACCTTCGGAAGAAGGGGAAGACACGGAACAGCCCGGGCAAACGGGCGATAAGCCGGAAGGCGGAGGCCATGGGGCGGGAGGGATTGGCGGAACGGAAGAAGAGGTACCTTTGCCGCCTGAATATGAGGGTGCTTGGACTGTAACCGGGATATTGTCGGAGTATGAAGGGGTAGACTTGGATGAGGATTATGAGGAAATGGTCGTGGGGTATATAGTGGGGGCGTGTGACAGGACGATGAAAAATGCCCTGTTCACGGCTGATGAGATACGGGCTGCTGGCGTAAGCACGAACCTTCTGATAGCGGATTCAAAAGATGAAAGGGATGCTTCGCGTTGCATGCCAGTAGAGCTTAAAAAGGGTACGGATGTGAGGGATGAAGCCAATCTTGTGGATCATCCGGAGGTACTGGGATGCCGGATTGGCTTGTTGGGATTGGTGAAGACTTATTTTAACGTGGTCGGATTGAAAAACGTGGCGTATCATGAGTGGCTGACGAATGGCGGGGATGTGGAAGAGCCGGAGCCTGAAGAACCTGAAGAACCTGAAGAACCTGAAGAGCCCGAAGAACCCGAAGAACCTGAAGAGCCGGAAAATCCAGGGAAGCCGGAGGAACCGGAAGATCCTGAACCGGGACCTGTTCAAAAAGATACGATAATAATAGACTTGAAGCCGGGACATATTGAAGGTGGCCGGTCGATTAGAACTAAATGAAAATACCATGGATGCCAGATGTTTTTTATATAGTTGTATTCTCCTGTTGGGTTTATGGGGGGAAGTAGTTTCAGCACAAACTTTCAGGCGTGTGAAAGATGTCCGTGAATTGGAGTCCGGTGCGCATTATGTATTGGCCGGGTATTGTGCGGCACATCCAGACTCGTTGTACGTGATGGCATCGCAGGATAAAACCGGTACGGGGAAGAAAAACCGTGCTGCCCGCAAGCTTCCCTTGGATAAAAACGGGAGAATACATATACATGACGGCGGAACGGCTATTTTTGAATTGCAGGTGGAAGGGAAGGCTTATGCGTTTCGTGACATGGCTTTGGATGCGTGGTTGGCGTATTCTAACGGGCGTGTACAAGAGTATACTTCTTTATTGACTTTGACAGACGAGGAATTGGCCAGTTCTGTAAATCCTAAAAACAAGTATAGTAATAAGTTTGAAATCATATCGTTAGCCTCAGCTCGCTTGTCAAAGACATCTTTGTATACGAAAGAGGATGTTTTTACGTCTGTTTCTTCTAAAAAACAATTTGGTCTGATGCCGGTCGGGGGTATTTCTTTTAAGTTATGCGAACAGGATGTAGGCGATTCCTTATTTATATATAAGGAAGTGCAACCGCCTGTATTGGCAGGAAGAGAAGACGGCGACTGGATCTTCAAAGGGGACTGGTTGGCAGACTCTTTGTTTGCACTGGATTATGCTCAAGCCCGGCGGATTGATTTTACCGCAATATCCCTGCCACAAGGAAAAGGTATGGCGGGTGGCGGGAAGATGCCCAAAGGATATGTCTGGACATACGTGCGTAAGGGAGAGTCCGGGCGTTTGCCGGAAGGATGGCCCAATGTGGTTGAAATAGACCGGAAGGATGAGGATGTACAAGGAAGGGCCGTGACTCGGATGGTGGGTTGTGACAGCTGTACTTTAGGGCCTAAGTACTCGTTTACGGTACCGTCGGGAACTGGAATTGTGTGGTACCGGAAAACTGAGGATGACGAAGGATGGTTGACTGTAGGTTTGCCGTATGCCGTGGAGAAAGTTACTTGGGAAAGTCCAGATGGAGAAACCGTAGCATCGGAACGTCTTTGTTTTGAAAAAATAACCGGCGAGGGTGTGGTATTCCACCGAATGGAAACCGATGAGGCTTGGAAAGCCTGTGTTCCCTATTTGTGGAAAGCGACAGAATCCCGTGAATCCGTAGTCTGCTTTTATGGAGACGGGACGGTCGTGCAGGCCCAGGAAAATAGCTTAAAGGAAACAGATGGATTTTATACAATATTCAGCCGGTATGATATTGAAAATGAGAAGGAAAGTGTTTTTCTTCTGGATGATAGCGGCACACGGTTTGTGCGTGCTGCGGCGGGAAGTTGGATGGCACCCGGTAGGGGGTATTTGGTGTACACTGGAACCGGTTCTCATACCTTGCGTTTGATTGAAAAAGACTCACCGGACGAGGTGGACTGGATAAAGTTTAGGACGGACGGGCATCCTTTGCCTGTTTATGGGCCGGACGGTGTAAAGAGAGGAGAAATATTGCCCGGTGAAGGTATTCCGGAAGAATGGCCTAAAGGGTTGTATATCATTCCATACGGAAAGATGATGAAAAAGTAGAAAAAGGAAAATCCACTTATTATTTGCTGAACAACTCAAAGGTGAACTTATACCCAAAGCCGATTTGCTTGAAGTTTTCCAAAGAAAGGAACAGTCCCATGTCGAACACGAAGGTCCCTATGCCGTAACCCAATTCGAAATAAGGTCCTAAATGGTCCATGGTGAGCATATTGAGGTATAGGCGTTCGTTCTGTATATGGTTGGTGTATTTGATAAGGTGGCGTAGCACAAGAAACGGGGCTTCGTAAGAGATATGTCCTCTGACGTAGTAGGGAGATGCGTTATACCATCGGCCATTTAAAGCCTGAAACACTCCTCCGATTTCGTCGTTCCATCCTTCGGGGAGGTTGCTTTTGCGGAAGTTGACGAAGTCTACGAAATAAGTTTCTTCCTGATTGGTGAACAGTCCCATTCCGATGCGGTAATACAGGTCGGAGAGTAGACCCGTACGGATGTGGTGCTGCATGTCGAACTCAATACGTTCATAAACGCCTGTACTTTTGAATATGTTCCTGAGACCGCGCTCGTAGTCCACGATGAAAGTCGGGAAACGGGACTTCAGGTTGATTTTCTGTCGGCCGTTCATGTAATAGTATTGGCCGGGAGTCCATTCCACCCGGATGCGCGGAGCGAAACTGTTATACTGCGGGCGTATGTTGGCCTTCAATCCTTCGGTTACGTTTTCCGGAAGTTCCACTTGCCGGAAACTTTCTTCAGGATGTTCGGCCGGTGTACGGCGGTGGAACATGAATCCCAGTCCTACGGACAGGCCGTTGGTGATTTCGAGGTGGTTGCTGATTTCGAAATTCAAGTCTTTGAAAAGGTCCAGGTTCAGTTTGTCGAAGTCGATGATGCTGTCTGATGGAATCTTTTTGAGTTCATCAATAATGCGGCTGTTCCCGATGCGGTTGCCGTTTCCGACGTTGACTCTTACCGTTCCCATGTGTTCCGGCCAATATTGGTATTCGGCCCCTGCATTCCAATAGAATTCGTTATGGGTGAAGTTATATCCCAAGCGTGTCCCGACGTGAAGGGACTGGCTGTTTCGGAATGTGGTGTTGAAATTCAAATCTTGCCGGTAGGCGATGCCGGTCGTTTTGCTGTAACTGAACATCAGCGGATTGATGAAGGGAGAGTTTTGCAACGTGGCATTGTTGCTTAGTTTCCAGTCGCTATCGGTCAGAAAAAAGTCGCCCACCGAGCCCCAGATGTTTTTCTTGAAAGGCTTGGTCGTTTCCTTTTGTATATAATTCATGGAATCCGTCCGTGCCTTATACCTTTTATATATATACAGTTCGGAGTTGTCCAAAGGAGTAGGCCGCAGGGAGTCGAAACGGGCAAAGTCCTTTGTATAGGCCTGCCGGTCGCATTGCAGGGAAAAAGATGCGGTGAGGTTGTAGTTCGGTTTGGAAATGCTGTCTTCCGGTGTATTACGACGGTGATGTATTTCCTTATAAGTCAGGCTAGATTCGTAATATCCTTCCATGATATTGAAAGCAAAGGCAAACGATGCGTTGATGTCGTTTTTCACCGGCAGGTATTCCGTGTCGGTGCCGATGTCTCCCATGATGATGCGGCAATCGAAAAGCAACAAATCGGCTTGCCCTTTGAATGAAATCTCGCGCACGCTCCATGCCCCTTCCGTAATCGTCATTTTTCCGTCCAATAACTGGAAGCTTTTGTTGCGAGGGATAAATCGGATGTGGTATTCGATACGTTGTTGCCGGTCGCACGACACGGAGTCGATAGTATAGCGGTAGTATTTGTTGCTGTTGGGAGCCAAAGGGGAGAGCAGGCGTTGCCCCATCAGGTAAGGGGCATAGATGTTGACATTGAAATAATCCGTAATGCCCGGTATTTCACGGGCTTCGCCCAACGTTCCGGTATAAGCCTTGATTTTCTGGTCGTATATGTTGGGAGCGGTGTAGTGTAGGTCGCTGTATGTCTCTACGATAAAGCGGTTGGCGTCTTTTGGGGTTCTGAACAATCCCGGAATGAAACGGAATCCCCGGTTTTTCTTGATGATATCCAGTTGGGCTTTGATGTATAGCTCTGCGCGGTATTCGTGGATGAAGTCCATATATTGTGAAGCGGCATGGTGCATCCGGCTGATGATAGAGTCGGCGGCTTCCAAGCGCGCTTGCATCACCAGTGGAAAGGACAACATGCATCCCCACAATATATATCGTATGAAACTCACGTTTATCGGTTTTCGAAGTGATACTGGCAAAGATAATAATAAAAATGGATATTGTGTATCGCTGTTTTTTCTTAATTTTGTGCCCAAATTCACATACACGATATTTATGGGCGGTTTTTTCGGCGTCATCTCAAAGACGCAGTGCGTGGCCGATTTGTTTTACGGCACAGATTATAATTCTCATTTAGGTACGCGGCGTGGCGGATTGGCCACTTATAGTAAAGAGCATGGTTTCATCCGCTCGATACATAATTTGGAGAGTACTTATTTCCGGACGAAGTTTGAGGACGAGTTAGGGCAGTTTAAAGGGAATGCCGGTGTCGGTATCATCAGTGATACGGATGCACAGCCTTTGTTGATGAACTCGCATTTGGGGCGTTTTGCGATCGTGACGGTAGCGAAAATCAATAATGCGGAAGACCTGGCCGCAAAGCTTCTGGAGCAGGGCATGCATTTCTCGGAGTTCAGCTCGGGTAAGATTAATCCTACGGAACTGATAGCTTTGCTTATCAACCAAGGACAGACTTTCGTGGAAGGCATCGAACACATGTATAAGGAAATCAAAGGGTCTTGTTCCTTGTTGTTGCTGACGGAAGATGGCATTATAGCTGCAAGAGACAGTTGGGGGCGCACGCCGGTCGTAGTCGGTAAGAAAGAAGGAGCGTATGCCGTAACCGGGGAGTCTACGGCATTTCCCAATCTGGATTACGAGACCGTGTATTACCTTGGTCCCGGCGAGATTGTCCGGTTGCAGGCCGAGGGGATGGAGTGTTTGCGCCGTCCGCACAAGCGCATGCAAGTCTGTTCCTTCCTTTGGGTGTATTACGGTTTCCCCACTTCCTGCTATGAGGGTAAGAACGTGGAAGAGTTCCGTTTTGCCTGCGGCAAGAAGATGGGAGAGCGAGACCGGGCGGAAGTGGATTGTGCCTGTGGTATACCGGATTCCGGTATCGGTATGGCTTTGGGGTATGCGGCAGGAAAGGGAGTGCCCTATCAGCGTGCCATCTCCAAGTACACTCCCACATGGCCCCGGAGCTTCACGCCGAGCAATCAGGAGATGCGTTCCTTGGTGGCCAAGATGAAACTGATAGCCAACCGCGACATGCTGAAAGACAAGCGCGTGCTTTTCTGCGATGATTCCATCGTGAGGGGGACGCAACTGCGCGACAATACGAAAATCTTATTCGACTATGGAGCCAAAGAGGTGCACATGCGTATCGCTTGCCCTCCGTTGATTTACGGTTGCCCGTTTATCAATTTCACTTCGTCGAAAAGCGATATGGAGTTGATTACGCGTCGGCTGATCAAGGAGTTCGAGGGGGATGAGAACAAGAACTTGGAGAAATACGCGCAGACGGGGTCGCCGGAATACCAACGTATGGTGGATACGATAGCCGAACGCCTGAACCTCTCCTCCTTGAAGTTCAACACGCTGGAAGACCTTATAGAAGCCATCGGCTTGCCTAAATGTCAGGTGTGTACGCATTGTTTCGACGGGAGCAGCCGCTTTACCTTGGAAGAGGATAATACGGATGAATAGCGCTTGTCCTCCGGGGACGACGGATGAACGTGGTACCGTAAGAAGAGCCGTATGAGTGCATTTTATATCATACTGACAACGGCTCTTTATTTCCTTCTGCTGTTTGTCGTCTCCCGTAAGGCCGGTGGGGCGGGGGACAACGATACGTTTTTCCGGGGCAACAGACGGTCGCCTTGGTGGGCCGTGGCGTTCGGCATGATAGGAGCTTCGTTGTCGGGCGTGAGTTTCGTGTCGGTACCGGGAATGGTACGGGACGTGGATATGACCTACATGCAGATGTGTGTAGGTTTCTTTTTTGGGTATCTCGTAGTGGCTTTCGTATTGTTGCCTTTGTATTATAAGCTGAACCTGACCTCTATTTATACTTATCTGGATGTCCGGTTCGGCAAGACGGCCTATCGCACCGGAGCTTCTTTTTTCTTGTTGTCTAAAATGTTGGGAGCCGCTGCCCGGCTGTATTTAGTGTGCCTGATTTTGCAAAATTATGTGTTCGGAAGCATGGGCGTTCCGTTCGAGATTACGGCGGCCGGAACGGTTTTCCTGATTTGGCTGTACACTTTCAGGGGAGGCATAAAGTCGTTGGTGTGGACCGACGCTTTGCAGACTTTGTGTCTGATAACGGCATTGGTATTGATTTTGTACCAACTGTGCCGCTTGAATGATTTTACGGTAACTGAGGCGATATGGCATGTAACGGAAAGCCCTTACGGCCGTTGGATAGAGTGGGACGATTGGACTTCACGGCAACATTTCGCGAAACAGTTCTTCAGCGGTGTTTTCATTGTGATTGTCATGACGGGATTGGATCAGGACATGATGCAGAAGAACCTCACGTGCAAGAACCTGCGTGATGCGCAGAAAGACATGTGTTCGTACGGTTTTTCGTTCATTCCTTTGAATATGCTGTTTCTGGGGATGGGCATCTTGCTGTTGGCTTTGGCATCGCGCGAGGGCATAGCCTTGCCCGTGAAGGGAGACGACATTCTGCCCTTGTTTTGTGCAGAAGGCTATTTAGGGAATGAAGTGTTGGTGTTGTTTACTATCGGTATTATTGCGGCGGCGTTCAGCAGTGCGGATTCCGCACTGACGGCCTTGACTACCAGTTTTTGTGTGGACATTCTGGACGTGGAGCGGAGGTTTGCCCGTCCGGAGGCGGTAAGAAAGAGGGTACACGGAGTGATAGCTTTGCTCTTTGTCGGCTTTATCCTGTGTTTTGAAGCTGTAAACGATTCCAGCGTCATCGATGCCATTTATGTGGTGGCTTCTTACACCTACGGGCCGTTGTTGGGCTTGTTTGCTTTCGGTATGTTTACCCGGCGCAAACCGTGTCCTGCGGCTGTCCCGTGGATTTGTGTCACGGCACCCGTGTGTTGCTACTTGTTAGACGTCTGGACCGCTTCAATTTATGGCTATCGTTTCGGATATGAGTTGCTGATGTTGAACGGATTCTTCACGTTCATGGGGTTGTATGCTTTTTCCAAGGCTTATTCTCAGGGTATGGACAAACGGTAGTAAATTTTCTCTGCATTCTGTTTTACGGATGTTTGCATGTCGGTGAGAATTTGTCCTGAAAACAATGCTCCGGCGGGCACAAAACAACTTTTTTTGTGCCAACCGGAGCAAAATCGTATACCCAACCAAGATGCTTTTTTGTAAGATCTATTTCAGTTTGGCATATTCTTTTTCGTCCACGGGTTCCAACCATTCGTTGCTGTTATCCTCACCGGGAACTTCGACGGCAAGATGGGAGAACCAACTGTCGGGCGCAGCCCCGTGCCAATGTTTTACGCCGGCAGGGATGTGGACGGCATCGCCGGGCAGGAGTTCCACCGGGTCCTTGCCCCATTCCTGATAATAACCGCGTCCTCCCACACAGATGATGGTTTGTCCGCCGCCTTTGGAGGCCTTATGTATGTGCCAGTTGTTGCGGCAGCCCGGTTCGAAGGTCACATTGGCCACGGGAACACCTTCCTTCACGATAGGGGCAAGATAGCTTTGGCCCGTGAAATACCGGGCATATGCGTCGTTGGGTTGCCCTACCGGGAAGAAGATGGTTTGTGTATAGGCTTCGACCGAACCTGCGGCCACGCTTTCGGCATTCCCGTTCCATACTTCTTTTGCCATGCGGAACGCTGCCCATGCCTTGGGCCATCCGGCGTAGAATGCGGCATGGGTGAGGATTTCGGCCATCTCTGTCCGGGTCACCCCGTTCTTTTTGGCCGATTCGAGATGGTACTTGAAAGAGGAATCGGTCAGCCCCTGAGACATGAGGGACACCACCGTGACGATGGAACGGTCGCGGAGCGAAAGCAAGTCGTTGCGGCTCCATACTTCCCCGAAGAGTATGTCGTCGTTCAGGTGTGCGAACTCGGGTGCGAACTCTCCGAGCGCGTCGCGTCCGGCGGTCTGTTGGATTTTTACTTGTGATTTTGCCATGATGGGAAAAATTAAAGTCAGTGATAGGATGAATAAAGTTTTTTGGGTTCTCATGATGATATGTTTTTTGGATTCGACATTTTACGTTCATCTCCACGATGGGGCTACGCCGTATGCTTCCTTATATATTTTAGAGAAGTGCGACAGGTTTTTGAATCCCACATCGAAACAAGCTTCCGTCACTTTTTTCTTTCCGGATAGTATCAAGTCGCGGGCGGCTTCCAGACGGCGTTTGATAATCCACTTTTGCGGAGTCAGGTCGCTGACCTTGGCAAAGTCCCGTTTGAAAGTGGCCAGGCTGCGCCCCGTGTAGCTTGCGATTTCGTTCATGGAGAGGTCGAGCATGTAGTTTTCGTTCAGGTAATCGAGGATGTCTATCTTCCACGGTTCCACGAAGTCGAACAGGGACGCATAAAGGTTCCGGTCGGTGCGGAGCAATACGTATACTCCCTCGGTCATTTTCAGTTTCAGCATGTCTTCGGAGGGTTTCTCTCCGGCTTCGAAATAAGGAATGACCGATTCGAACAGTGAACGGATGTCCGGGCGGTCGGAGGGGAGGACGCGAAGGCTTGTCTTGTCGCGCTTGGCATCTCCCGGTATGAGCCGGTTGTCGAGCGACCGATAGAAATCCCTTAGGAAAGGCCGGGAGAACTTCAGCACGATGGAGCGGTACGGTTTTCCGTTTTCCACCTTCTTGTGCAGCCACATCCGGTTGTCGCGCCGCATGAAAGCACATTCACCCGGATGCAAGACGGTTTTCTTCCCCCGTTCCTCTATTTCCAGTTCGCCGGAACATAGATAAATGAGCGTGTGTTCCCTGTTCTCGTGGGCGCATCCCCGGTCGTCGTTGAAGTAACATGCGATAAGTATGTTCGAGCAGTCAAAAACTTCCAAATGTTCCATATCGTCAGCCTTTTGTTGGTGCAAATATAGTGCATTGTACGGGGATGGTGTTTGTTGTAAGGCTCAAATTTTCAAAAATACTTTCTTATAGCGCAATCATGAACGACGAACCCAGTGTGAGCATGTTCATGTATTCCCCGCTGTTTTTACTATGCAACGGAAGTAAATCATAGTCGAGGAAAAAGCGGATTCCATAATGTGCCTTGGCCTTGAACGTCAGCGAAACCCCGCTTCCGAAACTGAAACCGTTTCTTGCGGTGACCGGACGGTCGGCCAGTTGCAATAACGGATAATGCACATAACCTCCCAAAAGTTTGCTGCCAATCATCCATCGTGAAGAAAAGGGATAGGAAAAATAACTTCCTCCGTAGAAAGAAATTACGTCGAACGTATTATTCTCAGCCCGGTCGGTGTTGACTATTATCGACGTGTTGGATACGGTGAACCGTCCACCGGCACCTATGTACGGATTGAAGAAATAGGCTCCTTCCACGCCGGCCGTACTACCGGATGACGTACTGAACTCCGTTTGTTCGTCGATGTCGTAACCGCTTAACGGGATGTTTAATCCGAGGTACAAGCTCAGGAATGAAGGTTTGTCCATCCGGCTGAAAACTTCTTCGTTGGCCAAACGGTTGATTCCCTTTTCTTTGAAAATCAAGTCTGCCAGATAATAACCCAGTTCGGTGGAGAGTATGCCGATGCCTGCGCCGGTCAAGACATCACTCAGCCAATGCTTGTTGTTGGCCATTCGCATGAGTCCCGTCGTGGTGGCCACGCTGTATGCTCCGATGCCGATCCACGGACTTTTATGTCCGTATTCTTTGTTGAGCATGGTGGCAGTCATAAATGCCGTGGCAGTATGTCCGGACGGAAACGAATGCCGGTTCGAACCATCCGGACGCTCTACGTTTGTGGTCTGTTTCAAGGTGTTTACCGTAGTCCCCATCAGCAGTGTGGAAAAGGCGTCGGAAACAAGTAACCTGCCCCATGAACTGCGACTTTGTACGCCTGAAGCTTTCAGGCCGAGCATGGCTACTGCCGGAGCATACTGCATATAGTCATCCAAGTGTCGGTTGAATCGGGGCAAGTATTCGTTGCACAGGTTCCGGAAATGGTCGTCTTCTCCCTTTACAATCAAACCGCCGACAACTAACGGTACTCCGATATACGTCATCTGGTATAGGCGGGAAGAGGAGAACTTGTCAAGTCTTTGACCAAAGTTTTTTGCCATAGGAACAGGCAAACCGCCTTCTTTTCCCACCTTTATACTGTCTGACGGGTTTTGGGCCGATGAAAACGTGAGGTGGCAGATGCCAGCAATACATAATGCGATTCTTTTCATGCTGTCATGATCTTCTGGATTAGGACAGCAAAGATACCGGATGACTTTGTCGAAATTTTGAAGATTTACGGGAACCTTACTGCAAATCTATGTTTTCCTTCGGAATAGGCATATGAAATGTTCCAACCGTGGTAATCGCATACGGCTTTGACGATGGACAGTCCGAGGCCGTTGCCTTTTACCCTTTCCGACGGACGGTAGAAGCGGTTGAAAATCAGTTTCTCGTCCAGGGCGGTTTCGTCGGATGTGTTCATCACGACCAATTGTTTGCCGGACAGGACTATGCTTATTTTCCCATCAGGCCTATTGTGGCGTACGGCATTCACTATGAGGTTGTTTATCATGCTCTCCAATAGGGTGCGGTTGGCTTTTACCGATAGGGGGCTTGCCGGAAAATCCTTGTTCAGGACCAGTCCTTCGGATAGGCATTCGAGATAAGGCAAAAGTTCTTTTATCACCGTTACGACATCTATGGATTCCGTCCGGTCGAACTGGTTGTTCTCCATCTTGGCCAACAATAGCAAGTTGCGGTTCAGGCGTGACAGTCGGATATTCATTTGGTATAAATCCTGTATGATAGTGGCTTGGCGTTCGGTGATTTCCGGTTGTTGGAGCAGCAGGTCGAGCTTGCTTTGGAATACGGCCAACGGGGTTTGCAATTCATGCGAGGCGTTTTCGGTGAATTCCTTTTGCAACCGGTAGCTGTGGATACTGTCTGTCATCAGCCTTTCCAAGGTCTTGTTGAGCCTGTTGAATTCTTTTACGTTGCTTTTCGGTAGGGCAGGGTACGTCCCGTTTTCCAGTTTGAAGTGCTCTATTGCTTCCAGTGTCTTGTCGAACGGTTGCCACAGGCGACCGGAAATGAAGCGCAGCATCAATACGATGGCTGTGCCCAATACGATGGTGATGAGGGCAAACTGTATCATGATGCCGTGCAGGATGTCTTCTTCGAGGTCGAGGCTCGGTATAGGCTTCCCTACCTGTACGGCTTCGATGATGTCGATCATGTCTTCGGCATAAAAACTTTTGGTCAACCCGTAAAACAGAGGGGTGGCCAGTAAAAGCAATATCACCACACAAATGATGAATTGTGCAAGCGACTTGTACATCAAGCTTCTTTCTTTCATGGCTCAGCCCATTTATATCCCGTCCCATACACATTTTTGATGCAGTCTTTGCAACCGGCGGATGCAAGTTTGGCCTTCAGGTTTTTGATGTGTGTATAGACGAAGTCGTGGTTATCCATCATGTCGGCCATATCGCCGCTGAGATGTTCGGCCATGGCGCTCTTCGATATGACCCGGTTTTTGTTGCCGATGAGAAACAGCAGCAGTTCATATTCCGATTTGGTAAGTTCCACCAGAGTGTCGCCCACGGCGGCCGACTTGTTCAATAAGTTGATGCAGACACCGTTGCTCTCCAATATGTTATTGGCCGAGAACGTTTTGCGGCGGATAATGGCATAGATGCGCATGCTCAATTCCGGCAAATGGAAAGGTTTGGCCAGATAGTCGTCTGCGCCTATTTCCAGACCTTTCACCTTGTCGTCGAGCGAATCTTTTGCCGATACGATGATTACGCCCACCGGATTGCGTTGTTTCCGGATTTCGTGCAAGAGGTCGAGTCCGTTTCCGCCCGGCAGCATAAGGTCGAGCAAGATACAGTCATACTCATACAGGTTTACTTTCATTCGGGCATCGGTATACGTGAAGGCCTGTTCGCACAAATATTTCTCACCGCTGAGGTAGGCCACGATGCTGTCCGAAAGCTTCCGTTCGTCTTCTATAATCAGGATTTTCATTAGATGTCTTATTTGTTGCAAAATTAGTTATTTGTCAGCGTATTGTTCCTTCTTTTTATAAATTAACAACATCATACCAGGCAGTACCAACAGAAGTAAGGGTAATCCGACAACGAACCCGCCAATGACCGCTACTGCCAGCGGCTGTTGCATCTGTGCGCCCAGCCCGAAGCCCAAAGCCAAAGGCATCAGGGCGAGCACGGCACCGATGGCTGTCATCAGTTTGGGGCGGATGCGTAGGGCTATGGCATAATCCACGGCTTCTGATACTGTCCCGCCTGTGTGCCGGTTCATTTTGTATTGCCATACGGTGAAAATGGCATTTTCGGCTATGATGCCTACCACCATGATGATGCCCGTGTAACTGCTGACGTTGAGCGGGATGTCCGTCAACCATAATGCCAACAGGCAACCGCAGGTGCCGAGTACGGAGATGAACAGTATGGCAAGCGAGATACGCCATTCGCGGAAAAGGAACATCAGGACGGCAAACACTAATAATACGGCAAGCGAGAGTATCATCAGGAGCTCGTGGAATGACTGCTGTTGTTCGGAATAGGCTCCACCGTAAGAAATGCTGTAGCCCGACGGTAAATGAAGTTGGGTGCCGAGTGCAGATTGCAGGTCGGCTACGGCACTGCCCAAATCGCGGTTTTCCAACCGTGCCGTCAGCGTTATGTCGCTCTTCAAGTCTTCTCGCCGTTGTTCTATTTCGCCTGGGATGACACGTACGTCGCAGAAAAAGCCGAGCGGACGGGTGCTACCGTCGGGCAGGAAAATGGGTTGCTGTTCCAACCGTTCGGGGGAGTTGTCTTTGAAATCCGTAAAGCGGAGCAGGATGCGGCGCATTTGTTCGCCGTCCTGCACGGAGCCTATTTGCAGTCCGCCTGTCATGGCGGCCTGGGCCGGGTTCGGTTCTATCATGTTGGCCGGTTGGCAAAGGGGAATCCCACCCGTATGGGCCGTAAGCTGTTCCTGAAAGTCGGTCGGGGTGATGCCGAATTGCGAAAGCCGGTCTTGCCGCGGACTGAAGAGCAATGAAGCGCCGGCCGGAATCAGCCCGTTGTCTATATCCACGATTCCCGGTACGGTTTTCATGATATGCTCGGCTTTTGCCGCTATGCTTTGCAGCGTCTCGTAATCGTTCCCGAAAATCTTCACCTCGATGGGTTGCGCGGTACTCATCAAATCGCCAAGCAGGTCGGAGATACGTTGTCCGAAACCGATGGTCATCAACGGCACGGATTGGGAAATCTGCCGCCGCAGGTCGCTGATGACTTCAGGAGTACTGGCCTTGCGGTTGGTCTTCAGTTGAATCAGATAGTCCCCGAAATTCGAGGGGCGCGTCTTGAACGACATGCCGAGGGCCGTGCGGCGCGAATAGGTCTGCACGTCTGGGTGTGCCATGATAATGCGTTCCATCTGGCGGCAAAGCCGGTCGGTTTCTTCAATGTCCGTTCCGGTCGGCGAGTGATAGTCGAGCACGATCGTACCCTCGTCCAGGTCGGGCAAGAAACCGGAGGTAAGCTGAGAAGATGCAAACCAGCCTCCCAAGTTTAAAAGCAGGACGAATCCGGCGGCAATTAGTGGTTTGCGGTAAACCACGGTCAGGAAACGTACTTTACGTACAGAGTCCTCTTCGAGAGACTTCACGTCCAGATTTTTCGGGTGCAACGGTTGCTTGTATCCGATGGCGAGGTGGAGCACAGGCAAGAGCAGCCATGTCACGAGGAATGAAGCCACGAGTGTAAGTTGCATCGTGTCGGACAATTCCTTGAAGAAGCTGCCGGCCAGTCCGCTCATCAGGCGGAAGGGAAAATGGATGACAATCGTCGATAAGGAAGAGGCCACCATGGCTGGGAAAAGGTTGTGGATGGCGTGGCGTACGACGGTGAAACGGTCTTCGCCGGGACGTTCTTCATGTTCCCGATATATCTGTTCGATGATGACAATGGCATCGTCGATGATGAGGCCTATTGAGGCCGCTATCGCACCGAGCGACATGACGTTGACGGTGATGCCGGCCAGATAGCAAAGCAGGATACTGAAAGCCACGGTGACGGGAATCGTCAGCATGACCGCCAGGCTCGACCTCCACGAACGAAGGAAGAGTATCATTACGATGATGGCCAGGAACAAGCCTTCGTAGATGGTCTTTAATACGCTGTGTATGCTGTCGCCTACAAAAGCACTTTGGTTATAGTAAGGTTTGAGTTCGTACCCCTCGGGTAATTGCTTCCTTATTTCGTCGGCTTTGGTTTCCACTTGCCGGGCGAAGTCTATCAGGTTCACGCCCGGTTGTTTGACCAGGTCTACCAGCACGGCATCGTTGCCGTCGGCATTGATTTTCAGAAATTCTTGTTGTTCCTGTATCTCGACAGTCGCAATGTCGCATAGCCGTATCGTCCGTTTTCCGTCGTTGCGGATGATGACTTGGCGCAAGTCTTCGATGTCGTTGAAGCGCGTATCGGTGAGGGTGAGGTATAATCGGTCGTAACCCGCTACGTTGCCGTTCCCCAATACGTAATTGGTTTGTGAAAAGGCCGTTTTAATCTGTGCCGGAGTGATACCTAGTACTGTCATCTTCGAAGCGTCAGGTTTCACGACAAATTCCTTCGCCTTTCCGCCACGTACGACGACATTACTGATGCCGGTTACTTGGGAGAACATCGGACGGACCACAAGGTTGCCCACATCACGCAGAGCCATGCGGCTATGCGTCTTGCTTTCCAGTGTGAAACCGTAGACCGGAAACAACGATTGGTTCATGGCTTCGGTAGAGATGACCGTACCATCGGGCAAGAAACCTTTAATTTCATTGATACGGCTTTCCAACTGGGTCTTTAAGGCATAAATGTCCAAACCCCATTTGAAATAAACGTCTATCACACAACTGCCCCGGCTGGTGCTGCTTTTGACTACAGTCGTGCCTTGTACTTTTTTTACCGCACTTTCAAGCGGTTTGGTGACGGTAATCATCATACGGTCTACGGGCTGCTGTCCGGCATCGGCTATCACGGTGATGCGTGGAAACAATACTTCCGGGAACAAATTGGTCTGCATCTGCATGTAGCACCACGTTCCGGCAAGGAGCAACAACAGTCCGACGAATAGGATTGGACGACTGTATAACTGATGAAAGCTTCTTTTCTGAATGGGATTCATAACGCGTCCTCCTTTTCTGCCACAGTCACCCTATCCCCGTCTTCCAGACCATAACCGCCCGTGAGGATGATACGGTCTTGAAGTGTCAGTACGTCTGATTTGATTTCGATTTCCGAAGCGCTGCTGTTGCCGGTCTTTACCGGGATTTTAACAGCCGTACTGTCATCGGACAATTTCATGACCCAATATTCGGTCAGGGTCTCGTCGCTCTGTACGGCACTTTTGGGAAGTATCATCCCTTTGCCGGATGATGACCCGTCTATAGTGAATATGGCTTTGACGTTCATGCCCTCGGGTAGAAAAGGTGTGCGGGCAGCACGGGCAATGACGCGTTCGGACTGCGATGCCGTGTTCATCGTACCCAATGGGCTTTCTATGTTGGCATCCAGCCGGGTACCGTCGGGCAATTCCAGCGTACATTTGTTCCCGTGGCACACATGCCGTTGTTGTTCGTAGGGGACATTGATTTCGAAAACGAGGCTTTTGAGTTCGGCCACAGTACAGAGTGTGGTGCCTTCGGTGACATAGCTTCCGGTCTGTTGCAGCACGTCGAGTACAATACCGTTGTATTGGGCTTTCAGGGGGATAGCGGCTGTACCTCCGTCGTTTAATGCGTGTTGCTCCTTGCTCTCGAGTTGGTAGAGGGTTTGTCCGGCTTTTACAATAGTCCCAGGTTGTACGAGGACATTCGTGACGAATGCCGGTATCGGAGTGCTGACAACTGATTTGTTTAAGTATGCCGTGGTGGCCGACAAGATTATTTCCTTTTCGATTCTGCCGAAAGTCACGTGGGTCAACGTGACTTCAGTCCGGGATTTTTCTTCTTGTACGTCCGATGCGCTTTTTTGTCCGCATCCGCTAAGACCCAAAAGTAGCGATAATGATACAATAGAATATTTCATGATTATGATGATTTGATATTACCAGTTCCAATAATTATAAGCGGCTATGACCAATTGCCGGTTCGTCCGAAGCAGGAGCCGGTCTCTCTCCGTTTGTATCTTGTTTCGAAGTACTGTGATGTAATCCAATACGGAAACCTGCCCGATGTTCAGTTCTTTGCCGTAATCGGACAAAATGGTTTCATACTCGGCAATCTGGTTTTCCAGAGTTCTTTCCCTTTGGTCGTATCGGTGCAGTTCGGATAAGCATTGCTTTATCCTCATGTTTCTTTGGTATTCGGAGTTTTCCTTGTAGGTCCGAATGCTTCCTTGTTGCCACAGTGCCTGACGCTCTTTCCAACGTTTTTGTTTGCCGTCGAAGATTGTCCATGAGAATGTCAGTCCGGCACTCCGTCCGAAATGCCGATACCATCCGGCAAAGTCGCCTACCTGCAATCCTCCGTTTACGAACAAATCCAATTTGGGCTTGTATTGCAGGTTGAAAGAACGCAGGGAAAGGGATATGTTCAGACTGTCTAACCGGTATTGTTCGGTGAAGAGGCTGGGTTTGTCGTTCACCGGCCATCGTATGGGTAATTGAAGCACCGGCAAGTCTACGTCGGTAGTATCGGCGATGCCGCAAAGCAGGTTCAGGTCCATCAGATGCGTGTGGTAAGCTTGGCGGAAGGCTGTGAGCAATTCCATGTTGGCCTCCCGTTCAATGGCAAGTAAATTCAGGTCTGATTGCTTGGAAAATCCGTTCTCAACCAATTTCCGGACGATATGGGTTTGGCGCTCGATGACTGCCGAGACAGAGTCTGTATAGTCAATTTGTGCTTTGTCGAGCAGACAGAGCAAATACTGTTCCGTGACGGAACGTTCGAGTTGGTGCTCTTCCATGCGGGTGCGGTTGTGTGCTATGTCTGTGTTGACTTTTGCTTGTCCTTGTGCCACCTTGTATGAAGTCTTGCCCAAAAGAGGTTGTGTCCAGGTTAATACGGTGTGAAAAGAACCACTGCTCTCGCCCAAATCATAACCGTAGTAATCAGTGGCAGACCGTGCATTCCATTTGAATTCGGCATGCCCGCCATCTTTCGAGACGACTGGTACAAACAAATAATCGCCATTTAGTTCCAAACGTGAGTGTGTGTACATGGCTTTCAGGCGTTCCAATTCAGCTTGCTCTATTTCTGATTGGTTCCGGAAGTCTGCTATCAGAGGACTGTTTGCCTTGGCTGTCTCTATATAATAATGTATAGAGAGGTCGTTTTTTCCTTGTCCGTAAAAATGCAGACCGATAATGTTCAATGAGAAAAACAATAATAGTCGATTCATATTTATTTGTTTTTTGCGGCAAAAATAGAATATGAATTTGTGGAAATTTAGGAGAAATGGGACATGGAAGCTTTTGGGCATTAGTTTTATTGCTTGTTTCAACTTTATGTGTCCGCTTCCTCATGGCGAGATGAACTCCTGGACAAAGTGATTTGAGCCTTGTAACAAAGTCTCTGTGGGGCTTCCTTTTTACCTTTGCCGATGGAACATTAAAATACGGAAATTATGGAAACGATGAAGAGAAAGGTCGTGATGGTAACGGGGGGCGGCAGCCGGAATCGGTCTGGCCTAGGCCAAGGTATTTGCCAAAGTAAGAGCTACCATACCCCTCAACGTCCGATGGTGGAAATCACCGACGAGGAGTTCGACCGTACCGTGGCGGTATTTGAAAGGCGTAATCCGTACCCTGATGGCGGAAGAACTGATTCAGCGTAATCCGCATATAGAAGCAGAACTGTTGTGTGACATTCGTGCCGAGCGGCTCGGTAGGCCCGAAGAAATAGCCAATGCCGTGTTGTGGCTTTGCTCGCCGCAGGTCGGTTTCGTGGATGGTCATGCCGGTGGGAGGCACATTCTCTATTCATTAAATTATCAAAACATAAAACGATGGAAACAAACGAAAAAATGAATATCAGTCGCCGGGGATTTCTCAAGACGGCGGCTCTCGTGGGTGCGGCACTGGCTGTTCAGCCTACAATCAACAAGGTCAAGGCGGCGAATGCCGCAGCCGGTGGAGAGAAAGCCCTGAAAAAGAAAGGTATGCAATACCGCACGCTCGGCACGGGGAAAGCTGCGATGGAAGTGTCGGCTCTCGGTTTCGGGGTAATGGGGATGACTTACAACCGCAGCCAGCATCCCGACAAGGCACAGTGCATAAGGCTCGTCCACGAGGCTGTCGACCGGGGTGTGACATTATTCGACACGGCGATTGTCTACGGGCCTCTAAATAACGAGGAACTTGCAGGCGAGGCATTGGCTCCATATAAAGGACGTGTGAACGTGACCACCAAATTCGGACACGAAGTTGTCAATGGCAAGACGACGGGCAGGCAGGACAGCCGTCCTGAAACCATCCGCCGCTATTGTGAAGGTTCGTTGAAACGCCTTGGTGTGGATAGCCTTGCTCTTTTCTATCAGCACCGCTTTGATCCGAATGTGCCGGTGGAAGACGTGGCGGGAACGATAGCGGACTTGATAAAAGAAGGTAAGGTGCAGCGTTGGGGGATGTGCGAAGTTGCCCCTGAAACCATCCGAAAGGCGCATGCTGTCTGTCCGCTTACCGCTATACAGAGCGAATACCACTTGATGCACCGTCTGGTGGAAGAAAACGGAGTATTGGATGTTTGTCGCGAGTTGGGTATCGGCTTCGTGCCTTATAGTCCACTGAACCGGGGCTTCTTGGGCGGCAATATCAATGAATACACGCAGTTCGACCCTAATAATGATAATCGCCAGACGCTTCCGCGTTTCCAACCGGAGGCCATACGGATGAATACCTGTATTGTGAACGCGCTGCAAGCTTTTGGCCGTACGCGGGGGATGACTTCGGCGCAGGTGGCATTAGGTTGGTTGTTGCAGAAAGCTCCGTGGATTGTTCCCATTCCGGGGACGACGAAGCTCTCGCATCTGGAGGAGAATCTGCGTACACTCGACTTTTCCTTATTAGCAGACGAATGGAAACAGTTGGAAGATGAAGTGGCAAAGATCCCTGTCGTGGGCAACCGCTACAATGCAGAACAACAGAGACAGGTCGGGTTTTAATTCTAAATCAAAACTATGGATCGCAGGAACTTTTTGAAAGCGGCATCGGGATTCGCCCTTCTTGCCGGAGGAACAGCTACAGGGGGTATCCCGCATATTTGCCGGTACGCCCTTATCTTCATCGGGAAAAGAACTGCCGGACAAGGAAATGACGGGTAATAATAGTAAGATGGAATATCGTAAACTCGGTGGGCTTGACGTGTCTGCTATTGGTCTGGGGTGTTTGCCGATGGTGGGTTACTATGGCGGCAAGTACGACAAAAACGAAATGATAGCTCTGATTCGTAGGGCATACGACCAAGGGGTGACTTTTTTTGATACAGCGGAAGTCTATGGGCCTTACATCAGTGAGGAGTGGGTAGGCGAAGCTGTCGCTCCGTTCCGAAAGAAAGCGAAGATAGGAACAAAATTCGGTTTCGGCGTCGAGGAGAAACAGCCCACTGCACTCAACAGCCGTCCCGACCATATCCGCCGGGCGGTGGAAGGTTCCCTGAAACGATTGCGTACCGACTATATCGACCTGTTGTACCAACACCGCGTCGACCCGAAGGTTCCGATAGAGGAGGTAGCCGGTACGGTGAAAGACTTGATGCGGGAAGGAAAGGTACTGCATTGGGGATTGTCCGAAGCAAGTGCTCGTTCCATTCGTCGTGCACATGCCGTCTGTCCGCTTTCTGCCGTGCAGAGCGAGTATGCCATTTGGTGGCGCGAGCCGGAAACGAAAATCTTTCCGACACTCGAAGAATTGGGCATAGGTTTTGTGCCTTACTGCCCGTTGGGACGTGCGTTTTTGACCGGAACAATCAACGAAAATAGTCGTTTTGGGAAAGTCGACCTACGGTGGAACTTGCCGCAATTCCAACCGGAAGCTTTGAAACACAACATGCCGCTCGTGACGCTTGTCCGTAAGTGGGCAGAACGCAAAGGAGTAACGCCTGCACAGTTTGCCCTTGTCTGGATGTTGTCGCGTAAGGCATGGATAGCCCCGATACCGGGTACGGCCCGTCCGGTACACTTGGACGATTTCTTGGGTGCCGCCAATGTGCGTCTCACGCCCTACGAAATGGAGGAGTTCGACAAAGCGTATATGCAAATCGAACTTATGGGGCATCGTGCCGACCCATTCACCGAAAGTCAAATAGATAAATAAATCCGTTTATGAAAAAGTTATTATTGATTCCGTTTCTGCTGTTTACTTCCTTTGTGACGGCTGTTTGCAGAGATGATGGTAAGGAATCGTTTTTACTGAAACAGCCCGAAATGCCCGAACTGTCGGGTGGCAAAGATGATGACACTCCAGGCATGTCTGATGGGGCTGAATTGAAAGTGAATATTACGGTCGGCAGTCGCACAGTTGCCGCTACAATGGAAAATAATGCCGCTGCACGGGACTTGCTTTCGCGCTTGCCATTGGAGGTGACATTGAATGACTTTAACAATACAACCGAGAAAATCTTCTATCCAAATCCTGCATTAACCCTCGACGGCGTGCCGCGTAGCTGTGCTCCCGTACCCGGCGATATTACGATTTATGCGCCGTGGGGCAACGTGGCGATATTCTGTAAGGAATGGCCGTATAGCGATGACTTGGTTAAAATAGGGCATATCGACGGAGAAGGGATTGACGCCTTGGATGTCGGTGGAGATATACGGGTGAGAATAGAAAAGCCATGATGCGAAAGATAATATATGTATCCTGCCGCTTTCGGGGATGATACCATACCGTTTGTCAGCTCAAGAGGAGACAAACAACCATCATGATATGGGAAAGAAAAATATATGAAATCTGTAGGCGCTCTATCTCAAACCAATGACGATAGTTGCGGCTGAAGTTGAAGGAAAAGCGAACCGGATTATCGTGGGGTATACGAACATTATCGGCTATGGTTTCGTAAGCATGAACAAAGGATTCTTGAATCTCGTGTTTTTAATATATTTACAAAATGAAGGAGATTATGAAAGAGAAGAATCAAGTAGTGCCTGATGAGGTGTTAAGCAAGGAGTTCCTTAGTCAGTTCA
>ERZ827088.1313-NODE-1313-length-31356-cov-5.362193_pt1 | contig 31356 bp, 41 predicted proteins | sample MGYA00519922_ERZ827088 | MGnify/ENA primary metagenome ERZ827088 (study PRJEB31778, sample SAMEA3449254) | human gut metagenome | biome: human gut; feature: human-associated habitat; material: faeces | place: United Kingdom | collected 2010/2012 ...
AATTTGAGAAGCAGGTGAAAGGCTTTGACGCGGAAGCAAAGAAACAACTGCTTGCATACACATGGGGCGGCAACGTGAGGGAACTGAAACGGGTCGTGCGCATGGCGGTGCTGCATACAGAAGGCAATACGGTCACGGCGGACACGTTTGATTTTGACGAAATGCCGCCGGCGGCTGATGATATTTTGTCATTAAGCGACATGGAAAAGACGCGGATACTCCGTGCCTTGGAACAGTCAAAGGGCAACCGCACGTTGGCAGCAAAATTACTCGGCATCGGGCGTACCACCCTGTACAACAAGATAGACGCATACGGAATAGAATAGAAAATAGTAAAAAAATGAAAGGAATTACAGGAAAAAGGCTACCTTTGTAGCAACATTTGAGAAAAATCGGGTGTGGAAAGTAAAGATTTCTGCCCGATGAAGATATAGTATAGAATAAGACCGCAAGGCGTTTCAAGCGAAAATCTGGTAAATTGGAACTACAGAGGCGATTGCGTGATGCTTATGCTATGCCTTGGCATAGCGTGCAGTCACGTACTCTCTGTAAAGGCTTTACCAGAGCCGTCGCTTGAAAGTAGTGTGCATTGCACGCTATTTTTGTCGGCTTCGGTCATAACCACTAAAAAAGACCGAATGGGAAAAGTCGTATTATTCGCCGTCCTCACGATGGACGGATGCCTTGCGGACAGTTCAGGGGAAGCGCAGAAATGGCTTTCCAAGACCGACACGCCGGACAGGTTCGGGATTGCCGAAATGAAGGAAACCGCCCGTCCGCTTTCCGAATACACCTCACTCACCATGCTGGTGCTTGACAAGACCTCTGCAACCTATTTCATAGAAGCCAATACCACCACCGCAAGCATCATCAACGGCATGGCTCGGATGCACCTGCTGGATGAAATCATCCTCTGCACAATACCCGTCATTGCAGGGAATGGCTGCCGCCTGTTCCTTGGGGATTTGCCCGAAAGCGAATGGGTACGGGACGGAATAAAGGCGTACAAGGACGGCTCGCTGAAAGCCGTGTACCGCAAGAGCGATGGCGCAAGTGTTCAGAAAACGGACGCTTCCCTGCTCAAAAGACTGTTCAGATTATGAACACGTGTTCATAATCTGAACACTTCCGGAAATCCTTTTTGGGGTATCCAAAATTATTTTCATCAAGCATATCCCTGTCTATCAGCCTGTTGCAAAACAAACCGCAAAAAAAACTCTCTCCGTTGGACTGCCGTTTGCCCGATAGTTTTATGTGCGCACACTTCAACCCAAGTGTAACAACATAAAACTGAAGAAAAATGGAACATCTCATATTGACGGAAACGGAGTTTTTCCGCCTGATAGACAACCCTGAAAGCCGCAACGGGCTATGTGCGGCTTACAACGAGTTCGTGGCAAGAGTCATTTCGCTCTGCACGGGAGCCGCAAGTCCCTGCCATCCGCTGCCTGCATTGAGCTATGCGGAAACGGAACTGCAATACCACAAAGCCCTGCAAGATACGGACAGCGACCACGGCGTGTACGTGCGTAAAGCCCTTGCCTTCGTGCGCAAGATGCTGAAACACATTGCCATGCCAAACTACCAAGTGCCGCCACTATCCTCCATCCCCTCCAAAGACGAAAAGAAAAGCGACACGCCTGCCGATGCCCCACAGATGAGATGGACGGGCAAGGCTTCTGACCTCGTGGAACTTATCTACGGCGTCAGCGAGATGGGCTGCATCAACGGCGGCGAGGCTTCGCTCAAGGAGATTGCCGCCTACTTCTACAAGGTGTTCGGGGTACAGGCAAAAGGCTGCTACAACATATACAACGACATCAAGATGCGCAAGAGCGAGAGCCGCACCTACTTCCTCGACCGTGCGGCGGAGAAAGTGAACAGACGGATGCTGCTGGACGAGGAACGGGAGCGGATGAGAAGATGAAAAGACGTTTCGCCCCACATAACGCAATATACGTGAAGATGTTAGGTTTTCTCGCGGAAAAGCCGTACCTTTGCAGGGAAATCAAAAGACTATATATTATGGCAATAGAAATCAAACCCATCCCGGTGCTTCGCGGCAAAGCTGCGGCACGTTTCGTGGAGGAAGCCGACCGCAACGCAAAAGAAAGGCGCGGTTCCATAGACTTCACGAAGCAGGTGGCGAAAATGCGCTCCATTCTGAAGCGCTCCAAACTGTATCGGGAGGGATAAGGCTGTATGTTGGAGCGTTGCGAGTTCTGCGAACTGAATGAGGAGGTGCTGCGTGAGTGCGGCGGTTTCTCATGCGAGGACAAGGACATAACCGAGTTCTTCACGAAAGAGTATGCTGATTACGCTTACCAGCTTCTCGGCAAGTCCTATTGTTTCGTGGAACAAGAGGAACGGCGCATCGTCGGAGCTTTCACCGTAGCCAATTCGAGCATCCGTGCCGACCTGCTCCCGAACAGCCGCCGCAACAAGCTCAACCGCAACATACCTAACGAGAAACGCCGCCCGCAATATCCTGCGGTGCTGGTGGGGCAGCTTGCCGTCAGCGAGGACTATAAAGGGCTTCACGTGGGCGACGAGTTGCTGGATGCCATCAAGTCGTGGTTCATAGAGCCGCTGAACAAGACCGGATGCCGCTATGTGGTGGTGGACGCGCTGAACTATCCGAAGGTCTTTGACTTTTACTTGCGCAATGGTTTCAAGTTCCTGTTCGCCACGGAGGAAGAGGAATGGACGTTCCTGCACGGCAGACGGACGGCGAAAGAAGAAACTGCCATGCAACCCATGCACACCCGGCTGATGTATTTCGACCTGATACTCTTGCGCACCGAATAGCAAGACAAAAGCAACAGACAATAAGCCTCCCATGCGAGCCGAAAGGCAGCCTACTTGGGAGATGTTCTTTATCTATAAAAAAGAGAAAATCCGTAACCCGGTCGTAAACCAAGCTACGGATTTTTCTCTTTTCGCCTGCGGCGTTTTTTACTTGTTCTGCAAAAGATGTTGCAGTTCTGGGTCGGACTGGATGCGCTGCAACTCGTCGGCGACAATCTGCCGCACCTCGGCACGGATGCGGTTGTAGTTCTCCTGAATCGTCTCCTTCATGCGGTCGTTGCCGTCGGCATCGGTGAAGTCCGTGATGACGGGGATAGGCTTGTAAGCCTGTTCCTCTCGTCTTACTTTCTCCGCGTCCACCACAATCTCACAATGAAAGATTTTCTGCTCGATGCGTTCGCCATAGTTGTCGGCCACCGCACCGACGAACATGCCCTGCGTGAGCGTGGAAATCTTGCTCGCGGGTATCAGGCTTTCCATCTGCGTGTTGATGGAGGTGGACTTGTCCTCGCGGTTGATGGTGATGCTTTGGCGCCTTTGCAGAATTTTGCCGAAACGCTCCGAAAGCGTCTTGGCGGTCTCGCCCACCACCTGACCGGAGAAGATATTACCCACCGTGTTCATCACTACGGCGGCTTCCTTGTCGCCGTAGTCGCGCTTGAGCTGCGAGAAGTCCTGAAAGCCGAGGCAGACCGCCACCTTGTTGCTTCGGGCTGTGGCGATGAGGTTGTCCAGCCCCTTAAAGTAAATGGTGGGCAGCTCGTCGATAATCACCGCCGACTTCAGCTTGCCCTTTTTGTTGATTAACTTCACGATGCGTGAATTATACAAACCCAACGCCGCGCCGTAGATGTTCTGACGGTCAGGATTGTTGCCGACACAGAGTATTTTCGGCTCGTCGGGATTGTTGATGTCGAGGGTAAACTCACTGGCGGACATGACCCAATAGAGCTGCGGGGAAATCATCCTTGACAATGGTATTTTCGCAGAAGCGATTTGCCCCATCAGCTGCTCGGCTGCACCACCCTTCCAAGCGTCCATAAAGGGTGAAAGATAGTTTTCCAATTCGGGATAACTGGTGAGGATAGGGAAAATGTCCTCATACCGTCTGTTCAACAGTTCGATGGCATGGGGGAAGGTGCAATACTTGCCATCCTTGTAGATGCGCAAAAACCATATCACAGCGGCAAACAGGATAATCGGTGACTCCACGAAGAAGTCGCCCTGTTTTTGGACCCAAGATTTATTCAGGTTGAGCATTATGGTATAGGCACTCTCGTAGGCATCGGTTATGTCCTCCATAAAATTCGGGTGTATGGGGTTGCAGCGGTGGCTCCGGCGTGGGTCGTCGAAGTTGATAACGTAGAACTTCGGCTTGACCATATACCCTTCCGGGTGGTTCATCAGGTGGTTGTAGGCAATGGTCGATAAGTCAGGATATTTGAAATCGTAACAATAAAGACTAAAGCCCTTTTCAATCTGCTGTTTGATAAAATTATTTACCACGGCATAGGACTTTCCGCTGCCCGGCGTACCTAATACGATGGACGCACGGAACGGGTTCACCACGTTGATGTACCCGTTATTCCACTTCTTCCTGTAATAGAAACGTGTGGGCAGGTTCACCGAATACTCGTTCTCGATGAGCCGGGTTTCCTGCATGAAGCTCTCGTTCTCCACGTTGAATACGTCCTCCATGAGGTTGGTGCGCAGAAGACGGCTCATCCATGTGCCTGCCATGAGCAGGCAGACATAGCCCGCCGCCATTGAAGCCGTATAAAAAGCTGCGTTGGCTTCCACAGGCAAAGGCAAGGACAATATCCACCAGTTAAGAAAGAAAAGCACCAACCCTGCGGCAAGCACAGTCCAAATCCTTCTCCACGTGATTTTTTCTTCCTTCACGCCCTTTGTGCCGAGACAGGAAAGTGCCAAGAGAACCAACGCAAAGAGTTTCGTATAAAGAATGTGGTGGAACAGCCCGGCAGTGCGGTCGAAGTTTATCAGCACCCTGTCCACGACACCGATGTCGATGCCCCACATCCTTACGGCCTCGTAACAATACCAATAAAGGTGGATGACCACCAGAATAATGCTCACGGCACGGAGAAAGTCCATGATTTTCGCCAATGCCCTCAAATCGTCTTCCTGTTGTGACATAAATCTGTTTCTGTTTTTAAGTTGAACAATATATCCGCAAGGCACGGTACGGAGGTGGGCATACATCACCCCGGACTTCATGGTACATGAGGCCGAACCTGATGTAGGATGAAGTCCGACCTCATCCCCTATGCCCTGCGGACGGATAATTTATAAGCCCAAACCCTTGCGGCGTTTCTTCCGCTTGCGTTTAAGGTCGCACTCGAAGGCGGCTTCCTCCGCCTGTGCGCCCGATGCGTCGCCGCCAAGCAAGCCCAAGCCCGTGGAATGCCCCTCGTCGTATTCCTCATAGGAATGGATGTTTGCCTGTGGCGTATCCTCCGTGACAGTGAACGGCAGCGGCGGCGTGTCGGCATACGGCAGGGCAAAATGCTCCTGCAAGGCGTTGGCGGAAAACTCTTTGCCCAAATGTGAGCCGTTCAGCACACAGCCCGTGCGGTGGTCGATAAAGGTCGCCCCGTAGATGCGTCCTTCGTCCGTGTGGCGGAACACCACGTCCACACCCTTTTGCTTTGAGCAGGGCGATGAACGTCTCCTTACGGTACGTCCGGGCAAGCACGGCAGCGACGGTCTTGCGCGTCATATCCGCCGGACGCTTGTCGCGGATGTGGGCCTTGGAGTATTCAAACCTGCGCCGCACGGCCTCGTAGCCGACGGACTTCCCGATGCGGGATGCCTTGAAAGGATTGCCCACCTTGTTCCCGGCATCGTCGGTGGCGGAATAGACCAGTCCGTGATATTCCCGTCCGCCTGCCATGCCACGGGCTTCCTCCACCGTGACATTGTAAAGGGATAACAGGGCGCGGTATTCGCCCATCGTCCGGAACTTGTAGGCCGCCATGACCGCCTTGACGGTGTTCGCCACCTGACGCTTCACGTCGCCCTGCGAAGCATCCACCTTGCGCAAGGGATTGTCGTGGCGGTGCTGCCTGCGGTCGGCAGGGTGCAGGCCGTACTTCTTTTCCAACTCTGTGGTGATACGCTTGCTGCGGCGATGGATGAAGTCCTTGTTCAGCCGTCTGCCATGTTCATCCACATTGACGGATACGATGTGCAGGTGGTGGCGGTTGATGTCCTCATGTTTGAAGATTAGATAGGGCTGGTCGCCGTACCCCAGCTTCTCCAGATACTCCCGTGCAAGCTGTTCCATCTCCATGTCCGTCAGGCGGTCGTCAGGATGAGGATTGAGGGAGATATGGATGACCTTGTTCCGTGTGCGGACGTTCTCCGGCATGTAGCGTTTGAAATCCTGTTCGGCACGGGCGATGTCCACCCGCCCGCTGCCGTCGTCAAAGACCTTGTTCACGGCAAGCAGCTTCCCCTCACCCTCGTTCACCTTCATGCCGTTGTAGGCGAGTGCGCCGTACAGCGACGTTCCTACCGTGATTTTTGCGACCATCTCTCCTGAAACTCCCTTGAAAGTTCAACGACCTGCCGCGTGATTGCGGCCAGTTCCTTCGTGCTCTGCTCCAGCCTGTAGAGCAACGCCATCGCCTTCTTCTCGGAGAAATGGCAGCGCAGCTCCTTGACCACTTGGTTGTAATTATTGCCCACCATGCGGTACTGCGCGTGGAAAGCGGAGAGCTTCGTGCAGTAGTCGAGCAGCGTCTTGTCCGTGACCAGCACCCGAAAAGGCTGCCCGAAGAAGTGCGCCTTCAGAAATACCGCCCTCGCCTCCACGCCGGACTTGCCGTGCATGGCGAGAAACCTGAGCCATTCCCCGTCGTCGAAACGCACCATCACGCAGTGCGACTTGCGGCTTTCCCGTGGGTGCCGCCCCCACTTGGGCGTTTCCGCCCTGTCTTTCGTCTTGTTCTCGTTCATATTACAATGGATTTAGTGGTATCACGGCATAAGCGCAGCTTCGGCAATCGCACCGCAGGTAGAAACAGGCTTCCCGACTTCGGAGAGGAAGCCCCTCCCCGCATGGGGCAAGGCCGTTTCGGGAGTAACCCGAAACCCTTTGAGTAACTCAAAGGACACCTTGCTGTGTCTTTGAGGACACAAAAATCCGTAGCAGACGGATTGGGGATATGCCTGTTATAACAATCCAATAAAGGTATCGGTCGCCCGATACCCTCCGGCTGCCCAAAAGAAGGACGGAGCCGGAGCCTGCGGTACGCGCCGGGAGCGTTGCCCTGCCGCTTAGGTGCAAAGGTAGGGCGTTTAAGCCCTTGAAAACGTGATAAGAACGAAGCCACTCCCTACCACTTGCTGCCACAAGCTGCCACCAAAGGCGGAAACGATACGGATATGGAAAAATGCCCTTTACTTTGCAGCGTGTTCAAACATTCAGGCACACGGAGGAACCTCCACACGCAGGAACGGATGAACCAACGCCCATAAGTCCGGGCATAAGCCGGGCCTCGCATACGGTCACGGTTGCGGACTGTCGGAAACCCTTGCGGAAACACGCGCGAAAACCCGCAAGAATGCCCGACGGAACGAATGGACGGACAGAAGGGCACATGAATGAAACAACGGTCGGGCGTGTGTGCGTACTGCCGGCAATACGCGACACTCCCGGCCAATGTCCAACAAGCTAAAAACAAAAAAGAATGAAAAAGACCAACTATGTGGCTTTCTCCACCCAAAAAGGAGGCGCAGGCAAGACGACGCTGACAGTCCTCGTCGCAAGCTACCTGCATTATGTGAAAGGGTACAACGTGGCAGTCATAGACTGCGACTTTCCCCAGTACAGCGTGTTTGACATGCGCAAGCGTGACACCAAGACGTCTGTGGAAGACCCGTATTACCAGAAAATGGCTTACGAGCAGATAAAGAAGCTGAACAAGAAGCCTTACCCGGTGGTGTGCTGCCCGGCGGGTGAGGCCATAGAAACGGCTGAACGGCTCAAAGCCAAGCTGCCGGACCTTGACTTCATTTTCTTCGATATGCCCGGAACGGCAAACAACAGGGATGTCATCAACACGGTAGCCAAGATGGACTACATCTTCACACCCATCATCGCCGACCGTGTGGTCATGGAAAGTTCCATCGTATTCGCCAAAGTCATCAACGAGCATTTCATCAGCATGGGCAAAGGCAACGTCAAAGCCATACACCTTGTCTGGAACATGGTGGACGGACGGGAAAAGAGCGAGCTTTATTCCTTGTACACGGACGTATGCGCTGAACTCGCCCTGCCCATCTTGAAAACCGCCCTGCCGGACAGCAAGCGTTTCAGAAAGGAAACGGCGCGTGAACGCAAGGCGGTATTCCGCTCCACAGTGTTCCCTGCGGACAAGACCCTCGTGCGCGGAAGCAACCTTGACCTGCTGGTGAACGAGATATTGGAAATCGTAAAGGCATAAAGCGGCATGGAAAAGAAAAGGAAGATTGACGAGAACTATGCCGACGTGGTCATCAACTCGCTCAGGCAGGACGATTTGGACATCCTGCCCCCGAAGCCTGAAACGCCCGCGTCCGCCTCCACGGACAATGAAAGAGCCGGACAGGAAACCGCAAGCAGCAAGCCGTCCAAGAAGAAGCCTCCGGTAAGAGAAGCGTGGCAGGAATATGAAGAAAGGTTCATCAGGGAATCCGACATAACCGCACGGAGGGGCAGGCAGACATATATCCGCCCGGAATTCCACGACCGCATACAGAAAATCATACAAGTGGTAAGCGGAAACGGGATTTCGATGGCAAGCTATGTGGATAACGTGCTGGCCGCCCACTTCGAGGAATACCGGGACGGCATCACCGAATCATTCAACAGACATATCAAATCATTCAACATCTAAAAACAAAGACTGAAATGGGATTATTAAAGAAAAACAAGAAGACAGAACGCACACCAAAGGGGTGGGCTTCCGCAAACGGGAACGAAAAAACGAGTCATGAACGCGCGTCATTTGAGGACATCTCCTCAATCATGGACGGGATTGACGGAGAGCCATCGCCGGAATACGCCAATGAAGGCGATATACAGTTCGCCGACATGCATGAAGTACAGCATGGCCGTCCATACCCGTATTTTCTTGAAAAGAGGGACGAACTCAAGGCAAGGCAAAGCGTGTATATCAGCCGGGAGGTCCAAGAGAAGATAGCGGACATCGTGCATACGTTAGGCAGGAACAAGACAACCATCGGCGCCTACATTGACAAGGTACTTTGTGAACATCTTGAAACGTACCGTGCCGAAATAAACAGCCTTTACGTTGAACACTACCTTTTACGGGAACACGTATGACCTATGGAAACAGTGCTGATAGTCTTACTGATGCTGTTCAACGTATGGACGGTGTTCTATATGATGAACGAAAGGAAAATGACAGCGGAAAGCGGGAACAAGAAGCCCCCGGAGCCAGAGAACAGCAGGACACAGCCCGACATCATGGGCAAGAGCAAGTTCAGGATGCCAGAACGGACAAGGACAGAAAAGGACACCACCGTGCCAGAAGCTGCCACCCCAGCGAAAGCCGAGGTTGTAGATGAAAAGGATGTTACCTTTGCCGATGAAACGGGTCCCGTAAACGGTCAAAAGCAGGAAACCAAGACGTCGCGCCAAGTACCAAATGACAAGCTGGACGAGACTTTTACCGACTACCGTGTCTCTGACTTGTCCGAGTATGACGACAACGAAGGCTTTGACGGCACTCCGCATCAGGCGGGCGGCCATACCTTCGAGGACATTGATAGGGCTGTCCTTGCGGTGAAGAAGCCGAAGGCGGCGGACAGCGAGCTTGACCATGCCGGGAAAGTTTTCATTGACATGGAAGGCAACGAACTGTTCGACAAGCTGACCAAATCCGAAGGAATGTATGCCAAAGTGCGGGAAGTGATGAACAGATGTCTTGACAAGAAGTCGAAAGCCGGAACGGGCAAAAATGGGAACCGTCCCGCTTCCGTTGATGATGTGTCAAGCGATATGCCGAAAGTGCCTGACGAGATTGCGGATTTTGACATCCGCGACTATGTATAACGAACAAGTAAAACGAAACAATGATGCGAAAAAAGAAAATCGACTACGGCTAAACCACGGCTTGCCACCGAACCACTAAATCCACAAGCCGGCTTCATCCAAAGCCGCAAGAAGTAAAAACAAGTATCAACCGCCAAAGGGACTATCCAACCCGGAGGCACAAAAAAGAAACGATTATGACAAAGACATTGAAGAAAAAACAAATCATTCTCGCAGCCCTTCTGCTGGCTGCAAACATCTCAGCGTCCGCACAAGGCAACGGCATGGCGGGCATCAATGAGGCTACCAACCTTGTGACCAGCTATTTTGACCCCGGCACGAAACTTATCTACGCCATCGGCGCTGTCGTCGGGCTTATCGGGGGCATCAAGGTGTACGGCAAGTTCTCGTCGGGCGACCCCGACACATCGAAGACCGCAGCAAGCTGGTTCGGGGCGTGCATCTTCCTGATTGTGAGCGCGACGATTCTCCGTTCGTTCTTCCTTTAATAAACGTACATTCCCATACATATATAATAAGGTGTAAGGACAATGGCTGAATACCCTATCAACAAGGGCATAGGCCGTCCGGTGGAGTTCAAGGGACTGAAGGCGCAATACCTGTTCATCTTCGCAGGCGGACTACTTGCCGCCTTCATCCTCTTTGTCATCCTGTACATGGCAGGCGCGGGCCAGTGGCTCTGCATCGGCTTCGGTGTGGTGTCGGCTTCCGCCACCGTCTGGCTCACGTTCCGCCTGAACGCGAAGTACGGCGAACACGGGCTGATGAAGCTGGGCGCGGCACGGATGCGCCCCCGCCATGTGCTCCACCGCAGACGGGTGTCCAATCTGTTAAGACGAAAAAAGAAAGGAAGAAACGTATGAGAAATGTAATGAAAGCCACCACGTTGGAAAGCCGCTTCCCGCTGCTCTCGGTGGAGCACGGCTGCATCGTCTCGAAGGACGCGGACATTACCGCCGCCTTCGAGGTGGAACTGCCGGAGGTCTATACCGTAACGGCGGAGGAGTACGAGGCCATCCATGCCACGTGGTGCAAGGCGATAAAGGTGCTGCCCGACTACTCGGTGCTGCACAAGCAGGACTGGTACGTGAAGGAGCGGTACCGCCCCGACACAGGCAGGGAGGGCATGGGCTTCCTCGCCCGCAGCTACGAGATGCACTTCAACGAAAGACCTTTCCTCCATCACAAGTGCTACCTGTTCCTGACCAAGACGACGAAGGAGCGCATGAGGCAGCAGAGCAACTGGAACACCCTGTGCCGTGGGCACATCGTGCCGAAGGAGATGCAGGACAAGGAAACGGCGGTGAAGTTCATCGAGGCGGTGGAGCAGTTCGCGCGTATCCTGAACGATTCGGGGCACATCCGGCTGCGTCGGCTCTCCGATGACGAGCTTACGGGCACGGAAAAGGAAACGGGCATCATAGGCAGGTACTTTGCGCTCTCGCCGGGCAATGTGGACTATCTGGAGGACATGGAAATGACGGCAAGGGAGATGCGCATCGGCGACAACCGGCTGTGCCTGCACACCCTGTCGGACCCGGAAGACCTGCCCGCTGCGGTGGCGACGGACTGCCGTTACGAACGGCTCTCCACCGACCGTTCGGACTGCCGCCTGTCGTTCGCCGCTCCCGTGGGCCTGCTGCTTCCCTGCAACCATATCTACAACCAGTACGTTTTCATCGGCAACAGCGACGAGGAACTGCGCCGCTTCGAGAAGACGGCGAGGAACATGCAGTCGCTCTCGCGGTACAGCCGCCAGAACGCGATAAACAGGGAGTGGGTGGAGGAATACCTGAACGAAGCGCACTCGCAGGGGCTGAAGTCCGTCCGCGCCCACTTCAACGTGATGGCGTGGAGCGACGACGCGGAGGAGCTGAAACGCATCAAGAACGATGTGGGCAGCCAGCTGGCTTCAATGGGCTGCGTGCCGCGCCACAACACGACGGACTGCCCGACGCTGTTCTGGGCGGGCATCCCCGGCAACGCCGCCGACTTCCCGTCAGAAGAAGCGTTCCACACGTTCATCGGGCAGGCGGTGTGCCTCTTCGCCGGCGAGACCAACTACAAGGACTCGCCCTCCGCCTTCGGCATCCGCATGGCGGACCGTATCAGCGGCAAGCCGCTGCACATCGACATCTCCGACCTGCCGATGAAGCGGGGCGTGACAACGAACAGAAACAAGTTCGTGCTGGGTCCTTCGGGCAGCGGCAAGTCGTTCTTCATGAACCACCTTGTCAGGCAGTATTACGAACAAGGATCCCACGTGGTGCTGGTCGATACGGGCAACTCCTACCAAGGGCTGTGCGAGATGATACACCGAAAGACGAAGGGCAGGGACGGCATCTACTTCACCTACACGGAGGAAAAGCCCATCTCGTTCAACCCGTTCTACACGGACGACGGGGTGTTCGACGTGGAGAAGAAGGACAGCATCAAGACGCTGCTGCTTACCCTGTGGAAAAGCGAGAACGAACCCGCCACGAAAACGGAGTCGGCGGAACTGGGCAGCGCGGTGAACGCCTACATCCTGAAAATCCAGCAGGACAGGAGCATCGTGCCGTCGTTCAACTCGTTCTACGAGTACATGCGGGACGTGTACCGCAAGGAGATGGAGGAACGCTACATCAAGGTGGCGAAGACGGACTTCAACATCGACAACTTCCTGACCACGCTCCGGCAGTATTACCGGGGCGGACGGTACGACTTCCTGCTCAACTCCACGGAGAACATCGACCTGCTGCACAAGCGGTTCGTGGTCTTCGAAATTGATTCCGTGAAGGATAATGCCGAGCTTTTTCCGGTGGTCACGATTATCATCATGGAGGCCTTTATCAACAAAATGCGGCGGCTGAAAGGCGTAAGGAAACAGCTCATCGTGGAGGAGGCTTGGAAGGCCCTTTCTTCGGCGAACATGGCTGATTACCTGAGGTATATGTACAAGACAGTCAGAAAATACTTCGGCGAGGCGATTGTGGTGACGCAGGAGGTGGACGACATCATCTCGTCGCCCATCGTGAAGGAGAGCATCATCAACAACTCGGACTGCAAGATACTGCTTGACCAAAGAAAATTTATGAACCGCTTTGACCAGATACAGTCCCTCTTGGGGTTGACGGAAAAGGAGAAGTCGCAGATACTCTCCATCAACCAGTCCAACGACCCGTCAAGGCGGTACAAGGAGGTGTGGATAGGCTTGGGCGGCATGCAGTCGGCGGTGTACGCCACGGAGGTGTCCATGCACGAGTATCTTGCCTACACGACGGAGGAAACGGAGAAGATGGAAGTCCGCGAACTGGCGGAGAAGTTGGGCGGCGACATGGAAGCCGCCATACGGCAGATAGCGGAAAGGCGGAAAGAAGAAAAACAGTAAACAGATTATTCAACAACATTAAAAATTGAAACAGAAAATGAACATTGAACTGACAAAGACACAACGGCTGTTGCTTTGCGGCGGTCTGATTGGCTTGGCATCGCTGATGCTGCAAGCCTGCGAAACGGTAATGAAGGAAAACGAAGACGTCCGCGAGAAGATTTGCGGCAACTGGCAGAGTGCGGAGGCGGGACCCGGTGTGCTGGTGTACAAGGAGGGTGAACACTACAAGGTGACGCTGTTTCGGCGGTCGGGCGTGCGCCGCAGGCTGAAGCCGGAAACCTACCTGCTCCAGCGGGAGGAGAACGGCAACCTCTACATGAACACGGGCTTCCGCATCGACGTGGCGTACAACGAGGAAACGGACGTGCTGACCTTCTCGCCGAACGGCGACTACATCCGGGTAAATATGGAGGACGCTTCGGACGGCGAAAAGAAGGAAGGACAATAAAAAACTAATGTACCACTAAATCCAACGTGAATGAGAATGAGACAGAAACTGAAAATGCCGCTGATAGCGGTCTGCCTGTGCCTCACGGGTGCGGGCACGGCAAACGCCCAGTGGGTGGTGTCCGACCCCGGCAACCTCGCCCAGAGCATCATCAACTCCGCCAAGGAGATGGTGGAGACGGCGGGCACGAAGGCGAACACCCTGAACGGCTTTCTGGAAACCAAGAAAGTGTTCGAGCAGGGCAAGAAGTATTACGACGCCCTCCAAGCCGTGCATGACGTGGTAAGAGGCGGCGTGAAGGTGACGAAGAGCATCGGGCTGGTCATGGAAATCTCCGAAATCTATGTGGAAAACTACCAGAAGATGCTCTCGGACGAGAACTATACACCCGATGAGCTTGCCGCCATCTCGTCGGGCTACGCCATGCTGATAGACGAAAGCTCGGACGTGCTGCAAGATTTGAAGAACGTGGTGAACGTCACGGGGATGTCGCTCTCGGACGCGGAACGGCTGGCAATTATCGACAACGCCTACCGCAGCCTGATGAACTACCGCAACCTCGTGCGCTACTACACGGGCAAGACCATCTCGGTGAGCTACCTGCGGGCAAGGAAGAAGAACGACATGGACCGGGTGATGTCGCTGTACGGAACGGCTAACGAAAGGTACTGGTAGCCTATGGGAGAGTTCGACAACCTTCACCAGATACTCCTTTCGCTCTACGACGAGATGATGCCGCTCTGCGCGGACATGACGGGCGTGGCGAAGGGGCTTGCCGGGCTGGGCGCACTGTTCTACGTGGCGATGCGCGTATGGCAGTCGTTGGCACGAGCCGAAGCGATAGACGTGTACCCGCTGCTGAGACCTTTTGCATTAGGTCTGTGCATCCTGTTCTTCCCGACCATCGTATTGGGCACGATGAACAGCGTGCTGAGTCCCATCGTGCAGGGTGTACACGGGATTCTCGAAGAACAGACCTTCGACATGAACGAGTACCGGGAGCAGAAGGACAAACTGGAGTACGAGGCGCTGATGCGCAACCCGGAAACCGCCTACCTCGCCTCAGACGAGGAGTTTGACCGGCAGCTGGACGAGCTGGGCTGGTCGCCCTCGGATCTCGTGACGATGACGGGGATGTACATGGACCGGGCGGCGTACAACATCAAGAAAAGCGTGCGTGACTGGTTCCGCGAACTGCTTGAACTGATGTTCGCCGCAGCCGCACTCATCATCGACACGCTACGGACGTTCTTCCTCGTGGTGCTGTCCATACTGGGACCGATAGCCTTCGCCTTCTCCGTGTGGGACGGCTTCCACTCAACGCTCTCGGCGTGGTTCAGCCGCTACATACAGATTTACCTGTGGCTTCCCGTGTCGGATTTGTTCAGCACCATACTGGCGAAAATCCAGATACTGATGCTCCAGCAGGACATCGAGCGTATGCAGACCGACCCGAACTTTTCGCTGGATGCAAGCGACGGGGTGTACATCGTGTTCCTTATCATCGGCATCGTGGGTTATTTCACCATACCGACGGTGGCGGGCTGGATTATCCAAGCCGGAGGCGGCATTGGCAGCTACAACAAGAACATCGGGACCGCCGGGGCTTTGGGCGGCAGCGTGGCAGGTGCAGCCGCAGGAAACGTGGCGGGGCGTGCCGGGAAGCTCATCAAGGGAACGGCTGGAAAGGTGTTCAAGAGGTAACAGCCGGAACGGTCGAAGTGGCACATTGGGGTTGCCTATGTGCCACTCTGACCTCCCCGAAGTGCCACTTCGGAAAAAGGATACTGAATGATGATTTTACAAACAGAAAAAGAAAGACGAAAAGAAAATGGAATTCAAATCATTAAAGAACATCGAGACGAGTTTCCGGCAGATACGTCTGTTCGGCATCGTCTATACGGCGGCCTGCGCCCTCGTGGTGGTCTGCTCGGTGGTATGCGCCTTCCGCTTCGCCGAAGCGCAACGGCAGAAGATATACGTCCTCGACGGGGGCAAGAGCCTGATGCTCGCGCTCTCGCAGGACCTGTCGCAGAACCGTCCGGCGGAAGCGAGGGAACACGTGCGCCGTTTTCATGAACTGTTTTTCACGCTCTCGCCGGAGAAAAGCGCGATAGAACACAACGTGAAGCGTGCCCTGCTCTTGGCGGACAAGAGCGCGTACAACTACTACGCCGACTTTGCCGAAAAGGGCTTCTACAACCGAATCATCGCCGGCAACATCAACCAGGTGCTTCAGGTGGACAGCGTGGTGTGCAACTTTGACCGCTACCCCTACGAGGCGCGGACATACGCCCGTCAGATGATTATCCGCGAGAGCAACGTGACGGAACGCACGCTTGTGACCGCCTGCCGCCTGCTCAACGCAAGCCGCTCGGACGACAACCCGAACGGTTTTACCATCGAGGGCTTCACGGTGCTGGAGAACAAGGACATCCGGACCATAGAAAGATGATGCGCGTATGGGAAAGATGAAAACTCTGATTGAAGGCTTGAAAGGCAGGGTGCGCAGGAAACTGGAAGCCCTGCCGCCGAAGGCGCGTCTGGGGATAGTCCTCACGGCATTTGCCGCTTTCGCCTCGCTCTGCCTGTACATGACCGTCACCGCCATCGCCGGTTTCGGCAAGGGGAACGGGGCAATGGAGATACGGCACATCGAGAAATTGGACCTGCCGATGCAGGAGAATATGAACCTATATAATAATGTATATGGAAAAGGAACAGAAGAAAAATGAAACGAAAGAGAAGAAGCCGCTGACCGAACAGCAGCGGCAGCAACGCAAGAAGATGCTGGTCTATCCGCTGATGGGACTGTTGTTCTTGGGCTGCCTATGGCTCATCTTCGCACCGTCCTCCGAGGACAGGGAGAAGGCAAAGCAGGGTCAGGGATTCAACACGGACATGCCCCTGCCCGAAGACTCGAAAATCATCGGTGACAAGGCGAAAGCCTACGAGCAGTTGCAGTTGGAGAACCGGCAGAAAGAACGCCGGGGCATGGTGGGCGACCTGTCCTCGTTCTGGCACGACGGCGCGGAAAAGCCGGACACGGCGGCTGCATCGGACGACTACCGCCTGACACAGACGGAACCGTCCGAAAATGAGCGTGCCGATAAGCAACAGGCGGGCATACGCACCTCCGCTGCCGCCTATGAGCGGCTGAGCACTTCGCTGGGCACGTTCTACGAGCCGCCGAAGGAGGACCGGGAAAAGGAGGAGCTTCGGGAACGCATCGACGAACTGGAAGCCATGCTGATGGCGCAGGAGGGCAAGCCGTCCTCGATGGAGGAACAGGTCACACTCTTGGAAAAGTCCTACGAACTGGCAGCGAAGTACCAGAACGGGAAGGGCAATGCCGGACAGACCGCACAGCCCGAAGAAATGGAAACATCCGCCAAGGCGGACGGAAAGAGCATGAAGGCTGAACCGGTAAGCGGGGTGCGTCCGGCGGTGGTATCCGCCTTGCCGCAGCCCATGACGGACTCGGATTTCATCGCTGACTACGCGGGTGAACGGAACTACGGTTTCCATACCGCCATCGGCACGGCGGAAGCCTCGGAAAAGAACACCATCGCCGCCTGCGTGCAGGGCGACCAGACCCTCACGGACGGGCAGACGGTGAAGCTCCGGCTGCTGGAGCCGATGCGCGTGTCGGGGCGCGTCATCCCCCGGAACACGCTCCTTGTGGGCGCGGCACGGTTGCAGGGCGAAAGGCTCGGCATCGGCATCACCTCGCTGGAACACGGGGGAAGCATCATCCCGGTAGAACTGGAGGTGTACGACAGCGACGGGCAGGCGGGCATCTTCATACCCGGCTCGATGGAGATAGACGCGGCAAAGGAAATCGGGGCGAACATGGGCAGCTCGCTCGGCAGCAGCATCAACATATCGACCGACGCGGGGGCGCAGCTCGCCTCCGACTTGGGGCGAGGGGCGATACAGGGCATCTCGCAGTACATCTCGAAAAGGATGCGCACGGTCAAGGTATATCTGAAGTCAGGGTACAGGGTATTGCTCTACCAAGAAAAGGAATGAACAGTCCAAAAACATAAAGGCGAAAAAAGAAAAAATAATCAACAAACCAATTTTTACTTACCACTAAATCCAACGTAAAATGAGTATCAAAAAAGTAATGACAATGTTTGCCCTGCTGATGGGCATCGCCTGTGCGACCTACGCGCAGGGAGTGACGAACGACAGCACCGCCACCGCCAAGGAGGACGGGCTGGAGCTGGTGAAGGACGTCTATCCGCAGACGGAAGAGGACGGCGACCTGTACCACGGTCTGACGAAGAAGCTGATGTTCGACCGCATGATACCGCCGCACGGCTTGGAAGTCACGTATGACAAGACCGTCCACATCCTGTTTCCGGCGGCGGTGCGCTACGTGGACTTGGGTTCGCCCAACCTGATAGCGGGCAAGGCGGACGGCGCGGAGAACGTCATCCGTGTGAAGGCGACGGTCAGGGACTTCCGCAGCGAGACGAACATGAGCGTCATCACGGAGGATGGCAGCTTTTATACCTTTAACGTGAAATACGCCGACGAGCCGCTTATCCTGAACGTGGAGATGAAGGACTTTATCCACGACGGCAGCACGGTGAACCGACCGAACAACGCGCAGGAAATCTACCTGAAGGAACTGGGCAGCGAAAGCCCGATGCTGGTACACCTCATCATGAAGTCGCTACACAAGGAGGACAAGCGCAAGGTGAAGCACATCGGCTGCAAGCGTTTCGGCATCCAGTACCTGCTGAAAGGGATTTATGTCCACAATGACCTGCTGTATTTCCACACGGAAATCAAGAACCAGAGCAACGTGCCGTTTGACGTGGACTACATCACGTTCAAGATTGTGGACAAGCAGGTGGCGAAGCGCACCGCCATGCAGGAGAAGGTACTGTTCCCGCTCCGCGCCTACAACTATGCGGTGCGCATTGCCGGAAAACAGTCCGAACGCACGGTGTTCTGCCTCCCGAAGTTCACCATCCCCGACGGCAAGCGGCTCGTGGTGGAGATGAACGAGAAGGACGGCGGGCGCCACCAGACGTTTACCGTGGAGAACGAGGACTTGGTACAGGCTGAAACCATCAACGAACTGCGCGTGCGATGAAAGCGAGAGTCTTTTTCCTTGTAACGCTTCTGTCCGTCCTCCTGGCAGGACGGGCGGAAGCCCAGCGGTGCCTGCCGAAGATGCGGGGCATCGAACTGAAAGCCGGGCTGAACGAGGCGGACGGCTATGTGCTGGGAGCCACTTTGTCAAGCTACGCGAAAGGCGGGAACAAGTGGGTGTACGGGGTGGAATATCTGCAAACCAACCATGATTATAGGAGTACGACCATCCCTGCGGCACAGTTCACGGCGGAGGGCGGCTTCTACTACAACTTCCTGTCGGACGCGAAAAAGGTGGTGTTCCTCTATGCGGGCGCGTCAGCCCTTGCCGGATATGAAACGGTGAACTGGGGCAAAAAGACGCTGTACGACGGGGCAAGGCTGAACAACGGGGATGCCTTCGTCTATGGCTGCGCCGCCACGCTGGACATGGAGGTGTACCTCGCCGACTTCATCGCGCTGACGGCTTCGCTCAGGGAGCGTTTCCTGTGGGGCGGCAGCATGGGGGTGTGCCATACGGAGTACGGGATAGGTGTCAAGTTCATCATCAACTGACGGATGCCTATGGACATAGAAGCGATGAAACGGTTTCCGATAGAGGACTTCCTCGCACGGCTGGGACATCATCCCGTGCAAAGGCGTGCCAATGCCGTCTGGTACAGGTCGCCTTACAGGGAGGAGCATACGCCTTCCTTCAAGGTAAACCCGGAGAAGAACCTCTGGTTTGACTTCGGCGAGGGCAAGGGCGGCAACATCTTCGCATTGGCAGGCGAGTTCATCAAGACGGGCGACTTCCTCACGCAAGCGAGGTATGTGGCGGAAGTGGCGGGTATGCCGGCACAGGACTATGGACCGCAAAAAGCCGTTGATACGCACCGTTCCGACGGGCACAGTTTCGAGGATGTGGAGGTGCTTCCCTTGCAGAACCGGGCGCTGCTCCATTACCTGCAAGAGAGAGGCATACCGTCCGCCGTCGCCATTGCGAACTGCAAGGAGATGCGCTACACCACGCACGGCAAGCGGTATTTCGCGGTGGCTTTCGGCAATGAAAGGGGCGGCTACGAGATACGCAACCCGTTCTTCAAGGGCTGCGTGCCACCGAAGGACGTCACCCTGCTGTCGGTCGGCTCGGCGTCATGCAACGTGTACGAGGGTTTCATGGACTACCTCTCCGCCCGTGCGCTGGGCATCGGCGGCAAGGAAGACCACCTCGTGCTCAACTCGATGTCCAACGTGGCGAGGGCGTACCGGCATCTGGACGGCTACGGGCGGATAAAGTGCTACCTTGACAATGACGAAGCCGGACGGCGGACGCTGGGGGCTTTGCTTGCACGTTACGGCGGAAGGGTATCGAACTGCTCCGGCATCTATGACGGATGCAAGGACTTGAACGAGCACCTGCAAAGGGTGCTTGCCGAAAGGCAGGCTCAAAGCGAGAACGAAAAGAAAAACAAATCCATCAGACTATAACAGATTATGAACATGAATAAATTGGACAACAGACAAAAAGGGAAAAGAAACATAGTAAGAACCTTTGCTGCCCTCTGTGTGGGTATGCTCTCCTTCGGCTTCACCGCCTGCGATGATGACTTGGACGTGACGCAAGCCTACCCGTTCACGGTGGAGACCATGCCCGTGCCGAAGGAGCTGGCGCAGGGCGAAACGGCGGAGATACGCTGCGAACTGGTGCGCGAGGGCGAGTTTGACGGGGCGGTCTATACCATCCGCTACTTCCAGTTTGACGGCGAAGGTACGCTGAAGCTGGATAACGGCTTGGTATTCCTGCCCAACGACCGCTATTTGTTGGAGAACGAGAAGTTCCGCCTGTATTACACCTCGGAGTGCGACGAGTCGCAGAGCCTGACCATCACGGTGGAGGACAATTTCGGCAATGCCTTCGAGTGGGAAGTCGAGTTCAACAACGGTTCGGATGCGGATGTGGCGGTGTCGGACACTTTGAACGTCAGCCGATGATGCGCAAGGCGTTGCTTCTGCTGCTGGCGGCTGCCCTCTGTGGCAGCCTGCCGGCACAGGATACGGAGGAAACGGCACGGCTGCTGGCACTGTTCAACAGCCACCCGAAAGCGGACATAGCCGTCGAACTGGTGAAAAAATACGAAGGACTACATGACCGCTCCGACTACCCGTATTACGGCTACGGACACCGCAGGTTGCCAAACGAGAACCTGTCCTACGGCATGACGGAGGCGGAAGCCGAAGCCCTGCTCCGCAAGGATTTGGCGGTGCGTTACAGGCTGTTCCGCAAGTATGGAAAAGACGCGCTCCTGCTTACGGTTCTCAGCTACAACGTGGGGCAAGGGGTGCTGCTCGGTCATGGCGGGCATCCGAAAAGCGGGCTTGTCCGCAAGCTGGAAGCCGGAAACAGGGACATTTTCCGTGAATACACAGCCTACTGCCGGTACAAGGGCAAGCCCGTCCGCTCGATAGAGCGGCGGCGCAAAATGGAGTTCCTGCTGCTGTATGAGCCGTGAGTCATGGCTGGCTGTAAAACAAACAAAATCCGGTGAAGCCACAGAAGGCTCCATCGGATTTTTCCGTATTATCGAAGATGGAAAACAACGGTTTCTTTGCTACTTTCTTACCCGCCTGTCCTGCTCATGAAAGAAAGTAGCGGGCGGCAATTCCTGCCACCCGCCAAAGGGTCATCCTGCCACCATCCGCTTCTGTATGCGTTCAAGGGTACGCTCGGCAATGAGGCGTGTGTCCTTTGTCCAAAGGTCATAGTCATGCACGGATATTCCCACGCTCCGCAGGTCACGGATATAGCCGGACACATAGTCTCCCGAAGGGAGGTAAACGAACTGCATCCATGCGTCCTTGCCGTCTGTCAGTATAAAATAGTATTTCATTTCGCTTGTTTTTTAATGGTTACAAATAAAGTGTGGGCGGTGGAAGCCACCGCCACGCACTCAAAATTCCCTCATATCAGCGATAGGCGTACAGTGTGTGAGCCATTCCTTTACGCAGGGCATGTTGTATTCGGAAGTGATGACTGCCGTATGCTCGTTTATCTGTGTAAACCTCGTACTTTCATAGTCCTCCACCCATCCTTTGAGGGTGTCAGTCCCCCATGCGTCCGCATCGGAAAACATATTGTCCAATACCTTGATTGGGTCGCTGAACGTAACTATCAGCGTATCATAGCCTGCTGTCATAGCCTGTCCTCCTTCGCTTTAATCCATTCGTCACGTAACCGCCTGCACTCGTCCAGCGTGGGCTTCACGCAGGAAAACAACTCTCCGTCCGTATGGCGGTAGTCGTATTGCACGAAAGTGCGCCTTTTCCTGCCGATACTCATTTGGAAACTCTCGTATTTCTCCGTTCCTGCCGCTTGGCAGGTGCTTACTCCGTTAATGGTCATTCTCGTTGTCATAGCCTTATCAATTAAAATTCAACAATCAGTAGTCTGTTCTCCAAACATTGGTCGGGGTCGGATGCCTTCTTCTGCGTCACCCATAAATGGTGTGCGCCATACCCAAAGGCGAAAAGGACATTGAAAAGTTCCTTTCGGGCGAACACCTCCATTACACCCCTTACATCCTGCTCGTTCTTTGTCAGCACAAGCGTGTTCAACAGTTCGATGAACATTTCGGGCAGCTCCTCGTGCCATCCGAAAACCATATTTTCTATTTTCACTTCCATATCATTAACTATTAGTTTGTTATACGATTATGCCACCTGCTTCATCCGCTGCCGTATCTGCTCGGCATTGTCCTCCACCAACTTGATGATGCGGTCGTGGTATTCGGTGTTGGAGTTGCATACGCCACGGCTCTGCACCACTTTCAACGTCTGTAAGTCCACCTCCACCGTTTCGATGCGCTCTCCGTCAATCCGTGCGGACAGTATCAGAGAGTTTTCATCATTGTAATAAGCATTGGTATAGACGCAATGGTGCATGGCTTTCCCTTCTTCGTAAAACTCATCCACGCTTTGCAATACCTTTACAATGATTAGTCCGTCCGTCAGTACAAGGTTGAGGAAAGCGGCTTTCTTTCGGATATACTCGTCTTTCTCTTTCGCCATATCCTCCAAACGCTTCCGCTCACGTTCCAACCGCTCAGCTTCCATTGCAATGCGCTGTTGCTCCCGTTCACGCTTCAATTGGGCTTGTCTTTTCTCCATATATAGGTCGTGGGTTGCCTTGAGGTCGGTCGGGCAAATGAAATGGGGGTTGCGCAAGTCTTTTCCCAATTTCTCCAACAGATATAGAAGGTCGCACCATAATGAAATGTCGGTTATGGCATATTTGTTCCGCATAGCTATCTTGTACGAGTGCCAACACCTGTCAAGTGCTTGCGGCTTGGAGAGGAAATAGCGCAAATGCTCGATGTTGCCCGACTTCATCAGGGTTTCCGCACGGCTGTCTGAAAGAATAGCCGTGAATAAGCTGTAAGGCGGTATGCCGTGCAGATTACCGTCAAATCCGTTACGCTTGATTTCGGGGATAATCCGCTGACGTGGGTAGGTGCATATCGGGTCTATGTCGTACACCCTATGTTGGTTGTTCTTGCGGATTTCCATCGGGCTGTCCTCAACCCACAAGTCATAGTAAAGGGGCGACATGCCACGCAGCCGTGCCACCGTCTCGGACTTGCCGTCGGGGGCTATCCACCGTTGTACCACCTCACAGATAGAATACTCCGCCTTTTGCCCGACTTTCTGACGGCTTCTGACGAAAAAGAAACGTATCACTTGGTAGCCTTTGCAGGTGGCGAGGATAGAGAAATACTCATTATCCGTGAACACCCTCTTTCGGGTGTCCACGATTTCCAATGCCGTTCCGCAGTTCGGGCAGGAGCATCCGCAAAGGGTGTCGGCAAGGCTGTGTCCGCTTTTCCATGCGTGTCCGCACTCCGTGCAGGTGATGATACCTTTTGCCGTTCGTCTGCCGTAGTGCTTGAAGCAATGTCGGAAAGCGTAGGTTCTCTGTGCGTCTGTCAGTTCGGGCAGGTTTGCGCTCAAACGGATGATTTCTTTCTGTATGGATGTCTTTGGTTTCATAAGTTCAGAATAATGAGAGTTCAACTTGTTGTACATTTGTCTTTTGGCTCGCCTTAGCCTTGTTGCGGTTCTGCAACTTGCGCAGTTCCTCGGCTTGGTATTGGCGGATGGCTTGCTGCCGTGCTTCCGCCTTTTCCTCGTCAGTCAGTTCTACCGTATGGTTCACGGCTACTTGGCATTGCAGTGGTTTGCCCACTTCAATGTCGTTCTCGTCATAGTAGTGGACGGCTTGGGAATAGATTTCACCGTCCGTAAAGCCGTTGCAGCCGCTTTTCTGTACCCAATTGAGGATATAGGTCACGCAATCGTCAATGTTCTTGTTCGGCTTGTTGTAATTTGCTGCAAACAGTTTGTCCTCCGCTGCACGGTTGTCCAGATAGGCTTGGATTGTACGCTTGAAATGGTCTGTTGTCTTGTTCATATCGTCAGATTTTAGATGTTGTCATCCGTGTAAAGTATGTCGCAGTCCTCCACTTCGGCTGGAAGTCCGAAAAGGGGATAACGTGAGAAATAGGGCTGTGCGTTGTCTTCTTCGTCCGTAAGGGGTGAGACAACCTGCACGTTCCACTTGCTCTGCCACTCGTCAATCATGCGGATTTCCTCGTCCGTCAGTCCCGTCATGTCACCGTTGATGATGTACCCCAAACTCCATGTGGGTATCTTTTCCGTTGTCTTGTTCATAAGGCTCTCTTTTGATGGGTTGTCAAATGGTTTCTTTCAAAATCTCTCTCCAATAGATAGGCTCTGCCTCGCTCAACAGAAAGTCAATGAAGTCCTTTCTCGCTTCTTTGTTCAGTTCATGGTACAATCTTCTGAATGAGGAAAAGTTACCGTTGATGTACGTTCCCACCATATACTCAAAGATGTTGTCCACCTCGTAAAACCTGCATTGCTGCGCTGCCGTCTTGCTGTTTCTTTTCGCCATATCCTTGTGAATTAAAGGGTTAATAACCAAATGAATGTCCAAATAATTGCCACTATTGAAAGTAGTGCGGTGAGGATGCCGAACATAAAGTTCAACACGCCCAATAGGATTTCCCCTGCGATGCCTACCGCCAAACCTCCTGCGCAAAGGGTAATGCCCCATGCCGCTCTCGCTACTGCGGACAATACTTTCCGCAAAGCCTTTCCGATGTCGTTCAATGTCATTCTCATATCTTCCAATTTTTAAGTTGTTCTTACTTGTCTTACTCGGATGGGGAGGTCGAGTCCTTTTTCTTTTCGCCTCTCCGTATGTCCGATGTTTCCTTGTGACGTCTTCCGACCGCGCATCGGTCGTTTTCGTTTCGGGGGCCATGCAAAGGTTAGGGAGTAGGTTCAGCAAATTTTTTCGACAGAATACTACCTGAGCCTGCGAAGTGTGGAGATTGTGGAGAAAAAATTTGATTAGTCCGTCAAAACCCGAAATTACCTTTGCGCACGTAATAAGTCAGCTTACCCCACTTCTCAATCGCACTCCGTGGAGTGATGGGGAATGAAAGCGGCAAGAGAAACATTCCGCAGGGGCTTTGATTTTTTTCTGCAATGGACTTTTTCCAAAGGAGGTTTTTAAGGAAGGCAATGGATTATTGACTTTATTTTCTTACCTTTGTACCAGCGGTGCAAATAGTATCGTGGTAATGTTGTTCGTTTACCGACGTTCGAAAATCGCCAATTTCAAAAATGTGAAGGTAAATGAACCGGGTAGGTTATACTCTGACGTAACCTGCCGGTTCACTTCACATTGGGTGTTTGGCGATACCTCGAACGTAGTGGCCGGCAGCGTTACGTCATTTTAATTATAAATATAACCGAAGATGATGGAATTACAAGCTACGCCTTTGGAGGGCATCGTCCGTTCTTCCGACGGAACACTCTTTTACCTGTTTCCCATTCAAGATGTGTCCACTTTGCAGACCGTAAGAGGTCATCTTGCCTGCGCCATTGACGTGCTGAGCAATCAGGAAGAAAGCTCGCCGGAGCAACGTCTGGAGGCAATACGCACGTTGAACAGCCTTGTGGCGGCATTGAGCGTACATGACGGAGACCATTATAGTGCCATTGATTCCGCTCTCGAAGGCGGCGTCCCCAATCTATAAGTCGCCCAAGCCGTTTTTGTGAGTTGCCTAACTCGTTCTGCCGAGTTGCCCAACTCAGCACTTTGGGTTGCCCGACTTGTGGAAACGCCGGAGGCAACGGTTTTCTTTTTTATCCTTTCTCTGTCTTTACTGTCCGTCCCAAGAACAGGCCGGTAACGGAGTTGGCTCCAAGCTGCATCAGCCTGCGTTTCATCTGCGTGAAGTTCTCGCCGGTGGACACAATGTCGTCCACGAGGAACACATCGCGTCCCTGAAAACAGGCGGGGTGGAATATGAGGTTGGAAAGCTTGTCAAGGCCGTGAGTGCCTTTCATCTGCTCACGGTCTTCCCTTATCCATGTGGCACGGAAGCCGTCGGTGATTTTCAGGCGGCGTGAAAGGAGGCTGCAAAACCGGGCGAAACGGGCGGCGTTGCGCTCACGGGTAGCCGCCGGGATGGGAATGAGTACGGCATTGGCAGCCTTTTCCTTGTAGAAAGGCATACGGGCGATGCAGAGGGAGAAGATTTTGGCGACGAGGGCCGCCTGCTTCCCCTCCTTGAAGCGGAAGACCAAATTGCTGGTCTTGCGGTCTTCCACGCCGATATTCTTGTAGCGCGTGGGGTAATAGTCGTGAATGTAGAAGCACAGTGCGCCGTCGATGCGCATCTTGCCCTTGAAACGGGTACCATAGGGGAAGAACTGGCGCACGAAATCGCTGTCGAAGGTGAAGCGGAGGATGTCGCGCCAAAGGGAGAGCGTGGCTTCGTCTTGCACACGATAGACCTCGCCGTCGATGCTTTCCTTGTCAGCCAACCCGATGCCGATGCACAGGCGGTCGTTGAAAGCGTCCTTAGACACGATGTACCAGTCGAAAGACTCGCATATCCGCACGATGTCGCACTCCCGGCTACACAGGAAATAAAATGTGTTGTCGGGCTTCTGGATTATCAGGAACTCGCCGGGCATCTCGGAGAGGATGAAGTAGTTGCCTACCTGAGCTTCGGGCACTTCATTGAGGGGGACGGATATGTGGAGGTCTGTTATCATCTTAGTCGTATAAATTTAGTTGTACTCCCCAAAGGTCGTTATCAATATCTACTTGTGGTTGTACTATTGTATATGTTTCAGTCTGCAAGTTTGGCAATAAGCGTATGGCATAAGCAGGAATGACTAAATAATCACTAAGAATATTTATTAGATTTTCACTTCTTCCTTCCCTCCCATATCTTGTAGATATATCTTGCTTTATATCCTCTCCTTTATGTTTTATAGCTTCTATATTTGTATTGCCTTCCGATATATTTCCTACAATATATATATCCAATTTATCTAAAACTTCTCCGGGTATATAATTTAATCTATCTCTATAGGGAGCCAAACATTCTTGGATAAATTGAAAAGAAGAAGATAAAGATTCTTGTCCAATAAGTCCCCATATATGATTTAGACAGTATCTTTTGATTTCTTTCTGTCTGAATTCACCTCTTGAATCAAAATAAATTTCATATAATATACCATTCAAAACATGGTTCATACCATCCTGAGAGTACTTTTTCAGGTTATTATATAATGAAGAGAACCATTCTGAAACCTTAAAAGAATTTTCAGAACATTGTAACAAATTTCTCCCTAATAAGAATAAAAAATTCTTATCAATATTTTGGACATCAATATCATTTAGACGATTAGGTACTGTATTTTGCTGATGAAAGTTCTGTGAATGAAGCAGGTTTAATATTTGCGCTATTGGTGTCGATACATCTTCATAATCATAAATTTCATCTTTTAACGCCCAATTTGCATAAAACTTTTCATTTTGCTGTGATTTTTTTAGATCAGCAATAATCCCTTTGTTGAAATAAAAATCACCTATAAGGCAAGAATGTTCCCAAGTCGTTTGCTTACCTCTTGTCATAGAAAATACTGCACTACGAACCTTTTTGAACAATGTTTCGACTGGTATTTTCTCTTCAATATATTGCAATAAAGCACCTGTATATACACTATGATTAGGAAAACCTGTATCTATAGCTGGCTCGTTGGGAGAAGTCGAGTATGCAATCATCGTTCCTTTAGGAGCCATTAATGGCATTATTGACAAACTTTCTCCACCTCTGACATCTGTTGGATAAATTCTACATGCATCCAAAATTACAATATGTACCTTTGTTTGTTGGTCTTCTTTGAAAATTTCAAGCACTTCAGATAATAGAAGAGATGTTCTCTTTAATACATAAATTTTTTCTCTTTCATCCGGCAAATAGGTTACATCCTGAGCATCAACTCCTGCTAAATAATTTTCATCTTTAATTTGAAAAGCATGTCCTGCATAATAAAATATAATGTCATCGTAATCCTTTATATCTTTTTCCAATTTAGACAATAGCTTTGCATAATCTATTCCTGATAGATTATAAAACGTTTTAGTCACGATACCTAAGGAATCTAACTTTTCAGATAATTCCTTAGCATCATTTTCCGGGTTCTTGAGCTGGGTTAAATTTGCATATTTTGAATTACCTATTAGATATGCTAAAGTCGCCATAATCTTTAATATCAATATTGTATGCAAATATACATCTTTAGCTCCTTTTTTTCTCTTTCTCATTTAAAAATTTGATATACAAAACGAGCCTTGCCCGGTTTATTTCACGGACAAGGCTCGTTTTATGGGATTCGGGGGATTTCAGTTATACGAGATAAAGGTCTGGTTGTCCGAAGCGTTGAACACAACAAGGACTTCGGGCTGCTTCTCTTTCAGCCGTTTGTATTCGCACAGGGAGTTGAGCACCCACTCGCGGAACAGCTTCGTGCAATAGGTGTTGATGCGGAAGCTGAGAAAGATGACAGCCTCCAGATTGTAGTAGGTAACGTATAGCTTATCCTGCTTCTCCGTAATGGTCGCCTCGCTTTCATTCAGGATACGCGACTTGAAGATGGAGCGCATATTGGCATCTATCGTCTGGATGAATACTCCGAACAGGCGGGCAAGCTCGTGCTTGGTAAGCCATACGTTGCCGTTCTCCAACTTGACACTGACTGTGGGGTGGCGGTTGATGTCCTCCAGCCCGGTAATGGTGATGTTTCCTCTGTGTAGCATAGGGGTATCGTTTTATTTGGTGGGACAATATACGGATTTATTGGTTGTTATGATGTATTGCGCCGCAATTTTTTCAAACGGGATGCAATTGCGCGCCACTCTGTCCATTTCGCGCTTGATGATGCGGTCGGTGACATAGGCATGGCGGCCGCGCAGGTCAAACCGCCCTAACATGCGGCATACCGTGCCGGTGGATATGCCGTTTTTTGCCGTTATCGTTTCCTTGAACGTATGGTAAGCCAGATACATGGTCATGTTCTTCTCGATGCCGCAGAGTTCCGCAATCTCTTTCAGATAGACATTCAGCCGTTGGTTGCTGGGAACGGGCAACAGTTCATCTGTCCCGGCATACCGGACTTCGTACTTCTCCAGTATCATTCGGGGAACAGGCAGCAGGGGGATGTGGATGAAAGCGTCGGTCTGCTCCCTTACCATGAAAATCCACTTCTGCCCGTACTTGTTGTGGAAATTCTCTTTACGGAGGGATTTCAGGTTCTGGTAATGCAGTCCCGTGAAACTCGAAAAGATGAAAAGGTCACGCACCTGTTCCAAACGCGGCGTGTCAAACGTGGCTTTCATCAGTCTGCCCAATTCCTTCTCGTTCAGGCTCACCGCCGTTTGTCTGGCTCTAAGCTGTCTTTCTATCGTTCTCATATCTGTCCTCCTTCTATTATAATGCGTTCATGGATACGTGCAGCCTGTCGGAAAGGGCTTCCATCTCGCTGCCGCTTTTCTGGTTGATTACTTTCGCGTAGATTTGCGTCGTGCGGATGTTGGTATGTCCCAACATTTTTGACACGGATTCTATTGATACTCCGTTAGTTAGCGTTACAGTCGTGGCGAATGTGTGCCGGGCGAGGTGATAGGTCAAGTTCTTCCTAATTCCGCAAATATCAGCGAGTTCCTTCAGATATGCGTTCATCTTCTGGTTGCTTGGCATGGGCAAGGCGCGGTGGTCGGGCTGTTTCCCCTTGTACTTTTGCAGGATGCGCAGGGGGATGTCCAACAGGCGCACGTTGATGGGTACGCCGGTCTTATGGCGCTTGGAGATAATCCAATAGTTGCCGTCCAGATACTTCTGGATATGCTCGTCTTTGAGCAGATATACATCTATGTACGCCAACCCCGTCCAACAAGAAAAGACAAAGACGTCGCGCACCCGTTGCAGGCGTTCCACTTCAATCTCCTTGTCCATAATGCTCTGGAGTTCGTCCATCGTCAGAAAGCCTTTGTCCACCTGAACGAAGGTGATGGGCTGCGTGAACGGGTTGAACTGGATAAGGCCGGCGTTCCTTGCGCGGGTGACGGCTTTCTTGAACAGTTGCATCATCTTCGAGGTGGCGTTGTGGCCGACCTTCTTGTCCACACGCAGAAAGTTGCGGAAGCCGTTAATAAATTCCTCGTTTATCTCCGTCAATGGAATATCTTTATACTTTTCTTTCCTGAACCTGAACTGAATGTATTCCTCCATACGGCGGTAAGTCAGGTCGTACTTCTTGTAGGTGTTCTGCGAGAGCGATGTGCCCACTTCCTTCCGCTTTTCCTCGTTCATCTTCTTGAATACGGTCAGCAGCGTGTTGGCTTTCGTTTCGATGCCCAGATAAATGTTCTTCAGCTTCAGCGGTGAAGGGTAGCGGTTGTTTTCGATTTCCTTTTCGTAAATGCGGGTAATGTCGGTCTTGATTTTCTCTATCTGCGTGCGCAGATACACCGCCGTCGCACTACGACCGACTACTCCACCGTCTTTCCACATCTTCTTATCCACCATTAACTGTGAGTTGAACTGTACCTGTTCGCTGTCGATGGTGATGCGAACCATGATGGGATACTGTTTGTCCTTTCCTTGTTCCCTTTTCCTTGCGTAACAAAGTACGCTGAATGTGTTCCGTTTCATGCGCTTTTAAGTTTTTTTGTTGCAAAAATACTGTTTGACAATCACTTGGCGCAATCCACAGGCGGACACTTGGCGGCTATGAAACGGACATTTGAGGGTCATTGTCGTGTATTCCCGTGAAATGAATCGTAAACGTGCCGGTTGTTTCCTTTTTCTGCTCAGGATTTTAGGTTACGGCGTGTCGATAAAATTGAACGTAAACGACGACAAATCAACGACATATCTACGAAGTCGTAACCAAAATTCCCGTTTTTTTTCTTGGTTACGATTTGGTTACTCGATTTGTCCAATTTTCGACTTCCAACGGGGTATTCATCTGTCATGGTATAACAAAAAAATATCCCCAAAGTTACTGACTTTGAGGATATTGTCTTAGACTTTCTTATTTCAGTCTTTTTTTCGTAAGCGGTGCGTACGGGACTCGAACCCGTGACCCCATGCGTGACAGGCATGTATT
>ERZ827088.1314-NODE-1314-length-31356-cov-4.065142_pt1 | contig 31356 bp, 23 predicted proteins | sample MGYA00519922_ERZ827088 | MGnify/ENA primary metagenome ERZ827088 (study PRJEB31778, sample SAMEA3449254) | human gut metagenome | biome: human gut; feature: human-associated habitat; material: faeces | place: United Kingdom | collected 2010/2012 ...
AGGTGGTATGGATCGAGGAATCGGTCGATGAAAGGTGGGAGCACCAGGAGGACGGCAGTGATCGGCTGCGTCGGGAGACGGTCTATCTTCCAACCTATGAGTACACTGTAAATGGCAGGACCTACCGCTACGCAAGCCGTCAGACGTTGTCCGGCAAGCGGGAGCTGGGGCGGCAGGTGGTGGGATATTATGACCCCAAGCAGCCCGACCGCATTACGGAGGACAGACCTCGAAAGCCCGTTTTCGGCGGATTCCTTTTCTTCGTTTTTGCTGTGTTCCTGCTGTGGTTCGGCATTATGACCTTCACCGGTCAGGTCTCTATTTCCTGATACCGAATGTCCAGAATCAAATAGAAGCAAAAAGCGAAGGCATCCAAAATGCCTTCGCTTTTTACTTCTGTTTTTTACAGCTTAATATTCTTGAAAAGGTCTCCCAGGGTGGTGGTCAGCTCCTCCGCCTTCGGGATTTCGATTTTTTCTTCCGGAAGATCTTCCGCAGCGGTTTCGTTCAGCGCCTTCATGCTCAGGGACAGCTTGCCGTCCTTGATAGCGATAACCTTTACCTTTACGGTGTCGCCGACCTTCAGCACCACATCCGGGCTCTTGATGCGCTTCTCAGAAATCTGGGATACGTGAACCAGTCCGGAGAGACCGTCGCCCAGATCGATGAATGCGCCGTAGGGCTGGATGCTCTCGACCTTTCCTTCCGTTACCAGACCGACCTGTACGCTGGCCAGCTTTGACCGACGCTCCTCGGCAGCCTTCTCGCGAAGCAGCTCTCTTGCGGAGAGAACCAGCTTCTGGTTCTCCGGATCTGCGGTGATAACCTGTACCTGGATCTTCTTATTCAGCCAGTCCTCCAGGTTCTCCACATAGCCAAGAGAAAGCTTGGAAGCCGGGATAAAGCCGCGGATTCCTTCTACGTAAGCGACTACGCCGGACTTGACAATGCCGCCGATTTTTACGGTGAGAACGGTCTTGTCCTCCAGATACTGTACCAGAGTCTGCCACGCCGGATCTGTGATGTCAGCCACATCATTCTCCTGTGTATCCTGGAAGGAAGCCTCCAGCTCTTCCTTGAAATCGTCCATTGTTGTTTTTTCTTCCATTTCCCAATACCTCATTTCCTATAAAATTCAGATTACAGACAGATTTCTGAGAAATCCGCTGTCCAATAGTTCTATTATATGGTAAAATGGTGCAAAAAGCAAACGGAATCAGGAGAAAAATAGATGAATCGAGTGAAAATAAGAAAGCTTGTTTTTGGAGAAGGAAGACCGAAGATCTGCGTTCCGATAACGGGCCGCACCAGAGAGGAGATTGCGCTGCGGACGGCAGAGCTGAAAGCGGCGAAGCCGGATCTGGCGGAGTGGCGCGCCGACTGGTATGAAGAGGTATTTGATAGGAAAAAACTGGAAGAAATGTTGGAGCGGCTGCGCGGAGAGCTGGGTGAACTTCCGCTTCTTGTGACTTTCCGCACAAAGGAAGAAGGCGGTGAGCAGAGTATCGGCGCTGAAGCTTATGCGGAATTTCTGCGGACTGTGCTGGCGTCCGGGCAGGCGGATCTGATTGACGTGGAACTGTTCCGGGGAGAGGCGCTGCTCCGGGATATCTGTGAGGAGGCCAGAAAAAAAGGGATCAGAGTCATTGCGTCCAGCCATGATTTCGAAAAGACGCCTGCAAAAGAGGAAATTATCGAGCGGCTGACTCGGATGCAGGACTGCGGCGCGGATCTGCTGAAGCTGGCTGCGATGCCCCGGGACGCAGGCGACGTACTGACTCTTTTGTCTGCCACTTGGGAAATGAAGGAGCAGTATGCAAAGCAGCCCGTTGTCACCATGTCCATGGGAGCAAAAGGAGCGGTGAGCCGTCTGGCAGGAGAAGTCTTCGGCTCTGTTATGACCTTCGGAAGTGCAGGCGTAGCTTCCGCGCCGGGGCAGGTGAACGTGCCGGAGCTTAAGATGGCGCTGGAGGTGCTGCGGCAGCAGGAGTGAGAGGCTTTTATATCTGCTGCTCTGACTTTTGATGGAATTAGAAAAGCATAAGATATTTTTTCTAAAATAATAGATGGCAAAATAGGGAGCCAGGTATAGATTGTGCATAATCTGTGAATAAGAAATAGAAAATGTGGTGATTTAATGAACAATCCCACCATAGAAAATGTACTGAACCTGGCCCTGGATGCCACCCCACAGGAGCGCGCCCGCTCTGAAAATCTGGACGTAGGCTTCGACAGTGCGGAAAAAACCTGGGAGCTGATTGTGAAATATTCCGGGTCGCTGGATGAACTTCAGCAGGCTGGCATTACGGTGACGGAGCTTCTGAATGAATATGCAGTGCTGCTTGTGCCGGAAAATCTGGTGGAGCTTCTGGTAGGCGTTCCAGAAATAGAATATATCGAAAAACCAAAGAGGCTGTTTTTCTCTGTAAATCAGGGAAAGACAGCTTCCTGCATTACAGCGGTGCAAAGCGGGCAGTATGGCCTGTACGGGGAGGGCGTGCTGGTGGCGCTGCTGGATTCGGGGGTGGATTACGCCCACCCGGATTTTCGAAATGAGGATGGTACAACGCGGATTGTGGCGCTGTGGGATCAGACGATACCAGGCAGACCGCCGGAGGGCTACCGTATCGGTACGGAATATACGGCTCAGGAGATCGACGAAGCGTTGACGGCAGAGACGGAGGCGCAGCGTTACGCCCTGGTGCCGAGCCGGGACATAAGCGGCCATGGCACCAGGGTTCTCGGCATTGCGGCGGGCAATGGCCGGGCCAGCGGTGGACGCTACCGGGGAATCGCAAGCCGCAGTCCGATCCTGGCCGTGAAGCTGGGAACGCCCCGGGAGGACGGCTTCCCCAGGACCACGGAGCTGATGCAGGGGCTGGATTACTGCATTCGAAAGGCACTGGAGCTTCGCCTGCCCGTGGCAGTGAATATCAGTATCGGCAATACCTATGGAGCTCATGACGGCACATCCCTTCTGGAAACCTATATTGCGGACATCGCCAATGTCTGGAAATCTGTTATATGTATCGGTACGGGAAATGAAGGGTATGCAGCCGGACACACTGCGGGTGTTCTGCGGCGACAGACGTCGGAGATGATAGAGCTGGCTGTGGGCGAATACGAAACCGCTTTCAATATCCAGATCTGGAAATCCTATCTGGATGAAGTTGATATCACACTGATAAGTCCGGGCGGGAGAAGAGCCGGACCAATCCAGAAGGTTCTGGGGACTCAGCGCTTTCTGCTGGAGGAGACAGAGATTCTGCTGTATTATGGGGAACCTTCGCCCTACAGCCAGTCCCAGGAGATTTATCTGGAATTGCTGCCCCGGAGCGATTACGTGGACACTGGCATCTGGACACTTGAACTGTCCGCCGGCGAGATTCGCGATGGCCGCTATCACCTGTGGCTCCCCAGCGCTGTCTCCCTGAACGGCGGCACCCGGTTCTTACACCCATCTGCAGACACTACCCTCACGATTCCATCCACCGCCCGCCGTGTCGCAGCCGTCGGCGCTTATGACAGCCGCACCCTTACTTACGCCGATTTCTCCGGCCGTGGTAACACCCGTGATCTTCGTGAGAAACCGATTCTCGTTGCCCCGGGCGTCCGTGTTCTCACCACCGCCCTCGGTGGCACCTATGCCGAAGCCACCGGCACATCCTTCGCCACCCCCTTCGTCACCGGTGCGTCCGCCCTTCTGATGGAGTGGGGCATCACAGACGGCTACGACCCCTACCTATACGGTGAAAAGGCCATTGCCTACCTAAAGAAAGGCACCCGGTCCCTGTCGGCCTTTTCGGAGTATCCGAATCCGCAGGTGGGGTGGGGAGCCCTCTGCATAAAACAAAGTCTTCCCGAAATATAAAACTATCCTTTCGAATAGTGTCCTCTGCCTGCGGCATCTGTTATAATACTATCATAGCGGGAAAGGAGGAATCTGCCATGTCAAAGAACACCAAAACCACCGATGATAAATACATCTGCCCGGAGAAAGCGGTGCGGAAGCTTCGGTCGGGCCGGCGGTTTCGGACGCCGTTGTATCTGTATGGCGTAACTGGAGTGGGAAAGACATCACTGATTATCCATAATCTGAATATGAAGCGATGCATTTACTACAGTGCGGCAGAGACGGAAGCCAGTCAGATCGCGGTCCGGGAGCAGGGCGTGGAGCATACGGTCGTTATTGACGACCTGCAGAGTGTGACAGGCGTGGAAGAACGGGAGGCCTATTATAAGGTGATTCAGGAATTGTTGGGACGGGAAGATGTCTGGCTGATTCTGATTGCGCGCTGTCCCTTCCCCCGTTGGCTGCTCACCCTGCGTACCAAATACATCTTTGTGGAAATAGAAGAATCCGATTTTCTCTTTTCCATTGAAGAACAGCGTGCATACCTGGAGCAGTACGGGATCTGTCTTCCGGACGAGCTCCATGAGAGGGCATGGAGAATGGGCGGCGGCAATCCGCTTTCGTTGCTTTTCTTTGCCATGGAAAAGGGCGATCTGGAACGTACCCAGAAACGTGAATGGGATTATCTGGAAAGCCATGTATATGAGCAATGGGATGTGGAGCTACAGGAATTCTTTATGAACATCTGCATCGTGGAGACCTTTACAATCAGGTTGGCGGCTATGCTGACCGGTCGAAGCGATGTGGAGAAAGTGATCGCCAAGGCAGAAGAAACCGGCAATTTCTTTGAGACAGCCGGAGTGGACGGTGTCTGGAAATGCCGCTGGCCCATGCGGAAATCCATGCGTCAGAGACTGGGCAGAAAGAAAACGCTGGAACAAATCCGCCGGCTTTATTATACTGCCGGATTATACTATGAATTGGAGAATCAGATACCGGAAGCGCTGTCCATGTATGAGGAGTGCCGGGATATGGAGAGCATTTCGCGACTTCTGATTTCCAATGCAAATAAAAATCCGTCCAGCGGGTGGTATTATGAACTGCGCCGCTATTATCTGGAACTGCCGGAACAAATCATAGAGGAGAGTCCTGCGCTGATGGCGGGGATGAGTCTGTTGCACTCCATGCTTATGAACATCGAGGAAAGCGAGCGATGGTATCAGGCATTGGAGCAGTATGCAGATACGCACACAGGCGGCCAGCGAAGGGAAGCCAGAAGCCGGCTGATATATCTGAAAATTGCGCTGCCCCATCGGGGAAGCATGGATATGATTGATTTAATTAAAAATGCGGATCTGTTTCTGCGTGAGTGGAGAAGTACGCTCCCGGATCTGTCTGTGACCAGTAATCTACCGTCCATGATGAATGGCGGGAAGGATTTCTGCGAATGGAGCAGAAAAGAACGGGAAATGGTGGTGAGTATCGGAAAGCCTGTTGAATTTATTCTGGGAAAATATGGGAAAGGCTTAGTGTCACTGATACTGGCAGAGAGTTTTCTGGAAAAAGGCGAGGACACCTTTGAGATATATTCTCAGGCGGAAAAAGGAAAAATGGAGGCCGAAAGCGGCGGAAAACTGGATCAGGTATTCGTGGGCATTGGGACACTGGCCTGGTTGTCGGTGCTGAAAAATAATGCGGAAGGGGCAGCGGCATCCCTTGCAGGCTTTCGGACGCGCGCGGAAAAGGAAGCGCCGAATTTACTGACAAATATCGATGCCTTTCTATGCCGGATTTCCCTTTATCAGGGAAATGACGGGGCGTCCTGGATGGAGCAGGCGCCTGACGAGACGCTGGAATTCAGTATCCTGGAACGTTTTCGTTATCTGACCAAGACACGCGTGTATATTCAACAGAAGCGTTATGAAGAAGCGTATTGTCTGTTGCAGCAGCTGCTTTATTACGCGGAAACCATGAATCGGACCTACATTCTGATGGAGCTGCATCTTCTTCTGGCAGTGGTGCAGTACCGAACCGGACAGGAGGAATGGCGGGAGAATCTGCAGGCATGCGTCAGTCAGGCAGAAAGCTATCATTTTGTGAGACTGTTGAGCAGGGAAGGGAGCGTTCTGCTTTCGATGCTTGAAGAAGGAGAACCGATCTGGAAGGATCGCTCATTCCGTAAGCAGGTGCTGGAAGAATGCGGACAGATGAAGGAATTTTATCCGCGGTATCTTGGCGGCAGACAGGAAGATGAAATTATTCTGAGTGAAAATGCGGTAAAAATTTTGAAATATCAGTCCGAGGGGCTTTCCTCAGCGGCCATTGCGGAAAAAATGAAGCTGTCAGAAGCTACAGTGAAATACCACAGTCGGGAAACTTACAGGAAATTAGGCGTGAAAAATAAAACAGCGGCTATCGCAGAGGCAAAAGAGAGAAAAATGATTTAGATACTTGACTTATTTTCCAGAATCTGGTATTCTTCGTGTATCAGAGATTCTTACTGATTCACAGAGGAGCATCTCCTCACGATTCCACGAAGAAGAAAACATGCAGACAAAGCGGCAGGAAAGGCAGGTAGTCAGGTGTAGAAGAACGGAGAATGCTGGACGACGGTTACTTACGAAGGAGGATGATACGAAAAGAAAGAAAGGACAGATCATGGAATGAAATGGAAAAAGTGGTCCGGGAAGCGACTGCTGACACTGATGCTGGCATTGACGCTGTCAGTGTCTTCTTTGGGTCCTCTGATTGGAGGAGGAAGCATAAGCTATGCGGCAGAAATGTCGGAGACACCGGATGTATCAGAGAGTCCCGGAAAGGCCGGGGAGACGGAAGTGACCGTTCGGCTGGAAGAACCGACAGAAGAAGCGACAGATACAGAAGAGCCGGATTTGGATACAGAAGATCCGGCAGAGAGCGTCAAACAGCCGGAAAACAGCGGGGTATCGGAAACGACAGAGCAGGAGGAACCGGAGGAGCCCGGAGAGTCTGAAAAAGGACTCCGGACACTTCGGATCCGTTGTGAGGATCCGAACGGCAATCCTTCCGAAACGCTGTCGGCAGAGGCGGACAGCGACGAGCTTTACGAAGGAACCAAGGTAAAGATCCGTGTGACCAACACGGGAATGAATATCTGGGCAGCTGAAATCACCTGTGAGGATGGCGAACTGGAGGCCGGAGAGGAAGAAGATATCCTGACCTTTGAAATGCCGGATGCGGACGTGGAAGTTCGTATTTATGAACTGGAAAGTCAGGAGCAGGGGGAGCTGTCCGGGGAAGACAGCAGCATTCCCGGAGATTTCCAGGGAAATCAGTCCCATACAAGGAAAGACAATGAGCCGGATATTGAACTTGAAAAGTCTGCCCGCTGGACCAATATCGAGGATGGTTACGCGGAACTGACGATCACAGAAAAAGATACTTCAGATTATTCTAATATTCCCACCGATTATATTATCATTCTGGACAGAACGAGAACCATGGCGCTGAGCGATTACAATCATGAAGACGGAAGCGCGTATAATTACATGGGTTATCATTCTCCATGCATCAATCCCGCCCATTATTATTACAAGGGTGGTATTTATTTGCACATGATAGATTACTTTACAGGGTATGATTACATAAAAAATGTGTGGTTTTATAATCTGCCGGGCAGCTTTGATTTCTGGGAGCGCCATTACAACCAGAATGGAACCAAAATCATGCCGACACTGGAAAATGGCTGCTATGATCGGCTTTCCATGGCAAAAAAGGGAATCCAGGAGCTGGTGGATATGATTGCGGCCCAGAATGCGAAAGTGACCGGAGACGGACTGCGTTCCCGGGTGGCGTTCTGGAGTTTTGCGGATGAATACAGTAAAATCACAGGCGATAAGCGGGATAAAGGACTGTATAATTATACGCCGTTGACGGACAATTACGAGCAGGTGAAGCGGGCGATCAGCGAGGTGAAGAATTATTCCGGAACCTATTATCTTTCGTCCCTTCAGGAAGCGTATGATATTATCACAACACGAAACGCCACGGACAGCCGTCGGAAAAATGTATACACCAAGGTCATATTTATCTCGGACGGCGAGTGTGAAACGGATTTGGCAAATGTGAGGGCGAAGGCGGCACAGATTCGCAGTCTGCCCAATACGGAGCTGTTTACGCTGGCGATAGGCATGACCGCAGACGCGTCAGGTGCGAAACTCCTGCAGGAAATAGCGGGAAGCGCCGATCATGCAGCCAATTTCTGGCAGACCTTATCCTTTGACGGAGGAAATGGTTCCGCATTTGCCCAGACACTTTTAAATATTGAGAAAAAAGCGTCAGAGGTTAAGGCAGTTCGGAAGACGCTGACGGATCAGATTGAGACGAAATATTGGGAACCGGTGGAAATTCTGAGCGCTGACGGCGGACAGGCATCCCTTAACCGGGCCACTGGAAAGCTTATCTGGAAAGTGCCGGATGAAGCGGGAACGACCTATCGCTGCACCGTGAAGCTGCGTTTGAAGGAGAAGTACCGTTATCTTCTGGCGGATGCTGTCTATCCCACCAACAGGGATGAGACAGGCGCAGGACAGCCGGAGATTTCGGCAGATCCGGTGAAGGCAGGCGCAGTGCTGGATTACGCCATTGAAGGCGGTATGTATCATCAGCAGACGCGAAAGGCAGGCGTGGTCACACCAACGCTGAAGTATGGAACCTTGCAGTTTCAGGGGAAGAAGAACTGGACTGTTTCAGGTTCCCGGGCAGACAGTCTGGTTGTACGCCTGATGCGGACACTTCCGGGACAGACCACGGCTACGCAGGTCAATAATACACGAACTAACGGAAGCCGGGGCTGGCGTTACAGCTTTAATCGACGCGTCATGCCGGATGGAAGCGAGAAGCCGCTTATCAAATATGACGAAAGAGGCAGACTCATTTCCTATCAGGTGACGGAACAGACGCCAGGCTATTATACGCAGCTGGAGAGTCTGGTGACCGGTGGAGACGTGACAGATACCCAGTTGTACAATGAACCCTTCAAGGTAAAGGTTCAGGTGGAAAAGACCGACAGCGAGACCGGCAATCCCTTGAGCGGCGCGGAGTTTTCTGTCTTTATGTGGAGCCGGCGAGCCGGAAAATATCTGCCCTATAAGGGAACCACAGAAGGAACAGGCCAGACTTACGAGACAGGGACGTTGAACGGTGGTTCGGAAGGCATGAAGCTTACGGAAAACCAGAAAGGGATATACATAAGCCCGGCCTGGCTGTACTACGCGCCGGATAATCAGGGTAAATTCCGGGTTATCGAGACGCAGGCGCCGGAAGGCTATTACGGAGACTGGAAGGGGGAGAACGAAAAAAATGTCTATGACCTGGTGATTTCGCCGGATGCGGCGAGAAACCGAGAGACGATTTCGCTGACCAATGGGGACAGCGGAACCTTTGAAAATCAACGGGTCAGGGGAAAAATCCGGTTTACGAAAAACGACGCGGAGGGAAAGGAGCGCGTTTCCCAGGGCGAAGCCAGTCTGACCGGTGCAGCCTACAAGCTGTTCGCAGCGGCGGATTTGATCCATCAGGACGGCGCCACAGGTGCTCTGTACCGAAAGGATGAGGAGATTCGACTGCGCTTTACCGGAAGCCGGGACGGTGTGCGGTACTATCGGCAGGATCCGTCCGGAAGGGACACGATAGAGATTGGGACGGGCTGTCAGATCTGCATCGAAAATTTGGAGCTTGGCTGCTATTATCTGCAGGAGCAGGAAGCAGGCGAGGGCTACCTGGTCAATCCGGAGAAAGCGGAATTTACCCTGGAGTGGCAGGGCGAGGAAGTACCGGAGGTGGAAATCAGGGATTTCAAAGTCTATGAGCAGGTGAAAAAGCAGCGGCTGACCTTCTACAAGGTGGCAGGAACGGATCGAACCGACCGGTTGGATCCTCTGGAGGGAGCCGGATTTTCCATTTATGCCCTGTCAGAATTCGCAGATGGAAGATATGCGGATCTTTCCGACGTGGAGGTGGTGCAGGCAGTCATAGATGATTTTCGGGACGGGCAGACATTGGATTACCGTGCCGTGCGCGCTTTTTGCCCGGCACAGGTCTTCGCGGAGGCGGACAGTGCGGAAGTGAAGGCTGGAAAGCTGGTTAAGAAACTGGACTATGGAGAGGGATATGTCTATGAGGCAGAGAGCCCGAACGAGTATCTGACAGGCGAGCTGTTCAGCGACAGTCGCGGTATGGTGACGACGCCGTCCCTGGCCTATGGCCGTTATCTGATTGTGGAGACAACAGTTCCGAAGAACCGGATTGCTACCCGGCCCTTTGTGGTGCAGATAGCGGGTGACGATCGGGACGGAACGGTCGAGGGAGACGGACGGGGACGGAAGCTTTCGGATCTGGTGATTCTTCAGGACCGTCCGGTCAATGCCCTGGTACGGATAGAAAAATACGACAGTGTCACGGGAAAGCCGGTGCAAAAGCCGGGTGCGTCCTACGTGATCCATGATACGGAGGGAAAATGGTTCTCTTATTACACAACGGAATGGAGCTCGGCCCAGAAGAAGGCCTATCAGGAGCAGTATGGCGATCTGGTAGTGCAGTACAGCCAGGGCGCGCAGCTTGGAACCTATACAAAGCCGTATACGACCCGGCAGGTGAAGAAGGATGGAACCTGCTATGTGGATACGCCCACAGCGCTTCCGGCCGGTATCTATGAGCTGGAGGAAGTGTCCGCCCCAGACGGATATATCCTGCAGGGGCATGAGGGCGTCATTGCCAAAAAGAGTATTTTCGGAAGTGGAAACGGAACCTTTTACGAAACGGAGGCCGATGGAAAATGGAGGCCGATGCCGGAAGGCTCTGTGAAATTCATCATTTCCTCGGGAGAGGCAGTTTATGACAGCGAAGCAAAGGCTTTCGTAGTGAAGGTGCGCCAGAAAAACACCCCGGCAGTGGGTAAAATCAGTGTGTACGCGGAGGGGGAACAGCTGAAGGGAGTCCAAAAGACGGAAACAGGATATCAGTTTACCTATGAGGCTCAGCCGGTAGCGGGCGCGGAATTTGAAATCCACGCGGCAGCGGATATCTATACGCAGGAGGGAGCAAACAAAGAGAAGCTCTACGAAGCCGGAGAACTGCTCATGACCCTTGTGACCGATGCAAAAGGCCAGACCTGGACCGGACAGAAGGATCTGGACGGAACCGATATCCCGTGGGGGCTTCCGCTTGGAAGCTACACGGTGACGCAGGTGAAGGCGGGCGCAGGCTTTGCCCTGAGCGCGGAAAACGCGAAGCCCCGCAGCATTGAGATTACCTGGGCGGGCCAGGAGGTGCCGGTCATTTACCGGGATACCATGTATCAGAATCCCCGGCAGCAGGTGCGGCTTGCCATAGAGAAACAGGACGCTGAGACCGGGCGGGTGCTGGCCGGAGCAGCCTTTGGACTGTACGCGGCGGAGGATATTGCTGATTACCGGGGGAAGATCCTGGTGAAAAAGGATACCCTGCTGGGTCAGGCGGCTACAGCGCTGAACGCGGAAGGAAAGGTAGAACGCGCGGTCTTTGCCGCAGATTTGCCACTGGGCAGATATTACGTGAAAGAGCTTCATGCCCCGGCAGGATACGCTGGCAGCTCCATGCGCATCAACGTGGACGCTTCCTACCGGGCGGATCAGCGGGAAACCATCAGCCTGAAGGGCGTGGTGAAAAATGCCCCGATCCGCGTACAGATTAACCTGATGGACTGGTTTACGGAAAACGAGCTGACCGGCGCAACTCTGCAGCTTTTGGACGAAAATGAGTCCGTTGTGGAAACATTCACGACTGTTTCAAAAAACAATCCGATTATCCGGAAGCTGGAGCGGGGAAAAACCTACCGGGTAAGGGAACTGGTGACTCCGTCGGGCTATGAAGAAGGATTCCTGCTGAAGGACGGCTATGTAACGGACAAGACAGACAGTCTGGAGCTGTCCAAGCAGTATGCTTCGAATAACGGGAAAAAGGATGTGGCCTTTACCGTACTGGATACGGGAAAACTCCAGGTGGTGAGCCTGTTCCTAAAGCCGGAAGCCGGTGTTCTGGAAATTACGAAGGAGGGACCGGTTCCGGTGGGAACGGAAAAAGAAATCGATGAAAATGGCAACCGGATTGAGACCCCGATATATGAGATTATGGGACTTCCGGGAGCGGAATATGTGCTTCAGGCGAAGGAGCAAATCGGCTATCCGGACGGCCAGGAAGGGGTACTTTTTGAAAAGGACGCATTGGTGCTGGAACAGTATGCGGAACAGAAGAAAACCGGAGTCATGCAATATTTTACCATAGATGTGCCGGAAGGAAAGGGCGAGCTGGTGAAAGCAGAACGCATGCTGCCGGATGGTACGGAGGCAGCGCTTGTGCTGCGGACCGGGCAGGATGGCAAGGTGCAGGTAACCGGACTTCCGGCGGGAAGCTACCGCGTCGTGGAGGTGAAAGCTCCGGCTGGCTATTATCGGGATCCGGGAATGTGTACGCAGACGGTGGATCTGGGAGACATCATTTCCGTACGGTTTGAGAATCCGAAACAGGAGATCGAAAAACCGGGTGAAGATCCGGATAAGGATCCAGATAAAGATCCGGATGCTCCCCGCCGGATCGGCATGCTGGCAGAAAAATACGGTGTGGACGGAGAAGAACGGATTCCGGTATCCGGCGCCGCCTTTACCCTATACGCGGCAGAGGACGTCCGCAATATTTTTGGTGAGCTGATTTACCGGGAAGGAACGGAGGTGGAGACGGCCCTGTCCGGAGCGGACGGGCTGGCGCGCTTTGTGACAGATGTTCCCATCGGTCTCTACCGCATCCGGGAGACGAAAGCGCCGGACGGCTACTACAGCAGCACGAAGGAGATTCTTTATGACGTGGCGAAGGACAGGGAGGATGATTCCGTTCATTACCTGAATTTCAGTGATTTTGTGGAAAATGCCCCGACGAAGCTCACGATCCGCCTGCAGGACGATCTGACCCATAACGAACTGGCGGACGCCTGCCTGGAGATTACGGATGAGAAGGGAGAGCCTGTGGAAACCTGGATGACCAGAGTGGATAACGGGTATACCATCCGGGGGCTCTCTGTGGATAAGTGTTACACCATCACAGAAAAGCTGCCGCGGGAGGGCTATCTGGTGAAATTTACAGAGAGCTATACAGAGAGCGGCAATGTGGAACTGCGGGAGCCGGAGGGAGCAAAAGTAGAGTTTCGGATTCCGGACGCGCCGGGCAGTGTGACAGAGGGCGGCCATCTGAACCCGGCCTCAGTGCCGGAGACGGGCTGCATTGTCCTGGAAAATCCCTTTGTAACCGGCGATGTGCATCTGCAAAAGGACGGAGAAATTCTGGAAAGCTGGACACCGGCACAGCATGTGGGCCAGTGGCTGCGTTCGACCTTTGGATACCGGGAAAAGGGTCTGGGTCAGGTGGAATTCGCTGTCTATGCGGCGGAGGACATTGAACATCCGGACGGCGTCACGGGAATTTGCTTCCGGAAAGGTGAGCAGGTGCTGACGGGTGTACGCTCTGAAAAGCAGGAGGCCCGGGGCGTTACGGATAAGAGTGGCATACTGGAGTTCAAAGAACTTTATCTGGGCCAGTATGAGATTCGGGAACTGAAGACAGCGGAAGGCTATGTGCGCGATGAAAAGCCGATTCTCTTCACCCTTGCCTACCGGGACGGCTACACCAGTACGGTAGATGCGCGGCAGGGAAGCGTCCGCTGGCTCAATCCCCGTCAGAGGAGTGAAGTGACCGTGCATAAGACAGATGCCGCCGACGGTAAAGCCCTGGCGGGAGCAGAAATCGGCCTGTATACGGCAGAACCCGTCAATCGGGCGGATGGCACCTGTCTCCTCACGGCGGACACGCTTCTGGAAACAGGCGTTACAGACGCGGACGGCACCCTTGTTTTCACGGCAGATCTGCCCTTTGGCTGCTATTATGTGAAGGAGATCACAGCTCCGGATGGGTATCTGCTTTCAGAGGAGAAACAGCCGTTTACCCTTACTTACGCAGGGGAAAATACAGAGCTGATAAAATTAAGCCTGACGATTCAGAATACGAGAAAACCGGAAGAACATGCAGGAGATCCAGGCGCTCTGACCAGTGCCCAGGCTGCGCCGACCGGGGATGAGACGCCGGTGGAAATCTATCTGTTTCTGCTGCTTATGAGTCTTATGGCAGCAGGCAGAATCCTTATGGAAGTACGGGAGAGAAAACGCCAAATGAAAAACAGGGATTGACTTTTTATCTTTTGTTGTTATGATTTTAGTATCAAAGGATTCTAAAATCAGCACCTGGAATTCAGGCGCGATAAAGTAGGAGGACGTATGGATTTTATTACAATTGGAGAGATGGTAATTGATTTTCTTCCCGGCCAGGAAGAAGGAAGCTACATTCGTAACGCAGGCGGCGCGCCCGCAAATGTAGCAATCAGCGCGGCAAGAAACGGACTTCAGGCGGGCATGTACTGCAAGGTGGGCAATGACGATTTCGGAAAGTTTCTGCTGAAAACCTTAAGAGAGAACAACGTGGAGCCTCTGGCGCCGGAGATGACAGATGAGGCTACTACGACCATGGCGTTTGTGTCTCTGAACGAGCACAATGACAGAAGCTTTACCTTTGCGAGAAAGCCCGGCGCGGACATGCTGCTTCAGAAGAGCGAGATCCGGGACGAGGATCTGAAGGACTGCCGTATCGTACAGGCAGGCTCCTGCAGCCTTTCTGCCGGACCGGCGGTGGAGGCTACCGAGTATGCCATGGCCAGAGCGAAGGAGCTGGGCAAGCTGGTAGGCTTTGACATCAATTACCGGAATCTGATGTGGAAGGATGACAAGAAGGCCTGCACCGAGAAGGTGCTTTCCATTCTGAAATACGTGGATTTCCTGAAGCTCTCCGATGAGGAGATTGACATGGTAGGGGGACATGACAACCTTCTGAATGTCATGAAGGAATATGATATTGCAGCGGCAGTCCTGACCCTGGGCGGCGATGGCGCGGAGGTATTCTACGACGGAAAGTCCTATGTGGTTCCGGGCTTTCCGGTATCCCATGTGGCAGACACCACGGGAGCCGGAGACGCGTTCTGGGGAGGTTTCCTTTCCTGCGTGCTGAATCACGGGGTATCTTCTGTAGATCAGCTGAATGCGGAGCTTCTTAAGGAAGCGGTAAAATACGGCAATGTGAGCGGCTCCCTTTCTGTACAGGAGAAAGGAGCGATCTCATCTCTGCCTACCAGAGAGAAGGTTGAGAAGTTTCTCACAGAGAACTGATAAATGCTATGGCTAGACTAGGTGTAAATAAAGATTATCTGAAAAAACGAAACCGAGGTCTGGTACTCCAACTGATTGCTACGGGAAAATGCACCTCCAGAATCGAACTGGCAAGAGAGGTGCATCTGACCAAGACGGCGATCTCCGCGATTGTCAATGAACTGATTGAGCAGGGATACTTAAGAGAAGCGGCAGTGACGACGAAGGCAAAGCTGGGAAGAACACCTGTAAAGCTGGAGATTAGTCCTGAAGCTCCGAAATACATAGGAATTCTGTTTGGACGCGGCTGCCTGGAGGCGGCGATCTGTGATTTGAACATGAATATTATTGCCTACGAACGGGTAGAACGGGAATGGTCGGGCGGACAGGAAATCATGGAGGTCGCCTACCGTCTGCTGGATCGCCTGCTGGAGCGGGAAGAAAAGATCATTGCCATCGGAGTAGCGACGCCGGGACCGGTAGATGTGAAGAAGGGCCGGATTATCAATCCGGGTTATTTTCACGGAATACAGAATCTGGATGTGGCGGAGCCTATACAGAAGCGCTATGGAATTCCGGTGTTCCTGGATCATGATGTCCAGAGCGCGGCACTGGTGGAACAGCTCTACGGAAACGGGCGGGGATATCAGGATGTGCTGGTACTGGGTATAGAAAAGGGCGTCGGAAGCGGTATTATGACCAATGGGCACAGATACCAGAGCAATTCCGGTTATCCTCCGGAGATGGGACACTTTTCCATCAACCATCATGGCCGGAAATGTGTCTGCGGCAATATCGGCTGCCTGGAGGCTTACATCGGTTCTGACAGAGTGCAGGAAAAGATAGAGACCGCCTTTGGCAGGAAGATTCCGTATCGGGAATTCTGTCAGATGGAGGATCCGGAAGCAGAGCGGATTATGCAGGAGCTAATCGACGACTTGTCCTGCGCGATCATCAGCCTGCAGAATATCATGAACTTCGAGATTATCCTGTTGGGAATGGACAGCATCTACTGGCAGGAAAAGTATCTGAAGCGGCTGGAGGACATCATCAATGAACGGAAGTTTGCCAACAAAAAGGTACGGACACTGGTGAAAAAGGTAAAGTTCATGGAAAAAATGCCGGTCCTCGGCGCTGTATGCAATGCGGTAAGCAAGACCTTTGAAGGTGAAATGCTGGATTAAATGTTAAAATAAAATCAATGTACAAAGGAGAAGAATGCTGATGGGAGAATGAACCAGCAGACTTCTCCTTTTTTGTGTAATTTATACAAAAAAGAAAACAGCTTTTGTGTAAAACATAAAAATTGGAATTGCCGGATTGACAAATGATGAGAATGATGTATAATTTGTTCATACAAAGTTAGTAAGGGCAATGCACTAATGTACAAGATGTAGGAGAAAAGGAAAAATGAACGAGAAAATTTGGGCAAAATCCTGTCATATCTCTCCGTCCATGATTACGCTGGATATGTGTAACCTGGAACAGCAGTGCCGGATGGTAGAGGAAGCCGGACTGGAGATGATTCATGTAGATATTCTGGACGGACATTTCAGCCCGAGCATGCCGCTGGGTCTTGATACGGTAAAGCAGCTTCGAAAGAAAACCAATCTGGAGTTCGAAGCTCATGTAATGGTAACAGAGCCGCAGTTCTTTATCGACGAACTGATTGAGGCAGGCGCTTCTCAGATTGTATTTCACATAGAAACCTGTGACCACGTGGACGGTATGCTGAATTACATTCACAGCAAGGGTATCCGCGCTGGTGTGGCTCTGAAGCCGGCGACGCCGCTGTATGAGCTGGAGTACATCCTTGATAAATGCGACGCAGTGCTGCTGATGCTGATTAATCCGGGCTTTGCCCAGGTGAAAGGCGAGGCACAGACAGCTTACTCGGCAAAGAAGATTCATGATTTACATGAAATGATTACCGCCAGAGGGCTGGATACCAGAGTAATTCTAGATGGAAGAATTTCCCCGGAAAACATTTCTACCTACGGAATATCCGGCGAAGCGGATATCTTCGTAGCGGGAAGCACCTGTATCAAGAAGGATGACCAGACCGGAAGCCTGAAGAGGCTGAAGGCCATGGAAGATGAGATTAACAGCAAGAGGTCATAAAGATGGGATATTACAGTGATAATTATAATGAAACCGTAAAATCAGTCCTGGGTGAGCTGGACAAGGCTCTGGGAGCCGTAGAACCGGAAACGGTTGAAAAATTTGTACAGGCAGTTCTGGAAGCAGACCAGGTTTACTTTGTAGGAGTCGGAAGAGTACTTCTTTCCCTGCAGGCTATCTGCAAGAGACTGGCGCATCTGGGAATCAAAACCCACTATGTGGGAGAGATCACCGAGCCGGCTATCACCGATAAGGATCTTCTGGTTGTAGGATCCGGAAGCGGCGGCTCCCTGTTCCCGCTGGGAATTGCGAAGAAAGCACATGGAATCGGCGCTAAAATTGTACATATCGGTTCCAATCCCAACAGCGAGATGAAGGACCTGTGCGAGTTCATGGTTCGTATTCCGGTGAGAACCAAGAATTATCTGGAGGACGAGATTGATTCCGTACAGCCTATGACATCCCTGTTTGAGCAGAGCCTTCTGCTTTTCGGAGATGTGGTTGCGAAAATGATTATCGACGAGCGCAAGATTGATATGAAGAGCCTCTGGAGATATCACGCAAATCTTGAGTAAGCGGTTGAGAGGATGACAGCAATGGATAAGAAACTGATGAAATATTGCGGAAGCCTGCAGCAGATGGTATACGCCCGTCCGATTGTTTATAAAGAGGGACGCGCGGAGCACATGAACGCCATCGAAGCAAAGTGCGGCGACATTTTCTTCCATTCCGCAGCGGATAAGGCACTGGATATTACGGATTTTTCCTATAAGGGCATGAACATGACGTTTCTTGCGAAGCCCGGGCTGGAAGGAAGAAATCAGTATGACACCAACGGAGAGGAAGCGCTTCGAAGTATCATGGGTGGTTTGTTCTTCACCTGTGGCCTGGAAAATATCTGCGCTCCCTGCACCGTAGACGGAAAGGATTATCCGATGCATGGCCGTATGCGTACCACACCGGCCGAGCATGTATGCACAGATGTGATTACCGAGGGCGAGACCTGCAAGCTGGTGATTTCCGGCGAGATGCGGGAGGCAGAGCTGTTTGGTGAAAATATGGTTCTTCGCAGAAGGATAGAAAGCGTTCTGGGAGAAAACAGTATTACGGTAACGGACGAGATTGAAAATCAGGCGTTCCGTCCGGAGCCGCTGATGCTCCTGTATCATTGCAATGTGGGATATCCGTTCCTGAATGAAAACTGCGAGCTTTACGTACCTTCCAAAAAGGTGGTCGGAAGAGAAGAATTTTCTGAGAAGCACGTAGAACGATGGAACAAGCTGGAGACGCCCATTGACAATGAGTGCGAGTACGTGTTCATCCATGATATGCAGTCCGACGACAAGCTGGACACGATGGTACTGGTAGCCAATCATGAGTTGAACATCGGCCTGACCATTGAGTTCAACCAGAAGAATCTTCCATATTTTATGGAATGGAAGTCCATGGCATCCGGAGATTATGTCCTGGGTCTGGAGCCGTCCAATTCCAGCGTATACGGAAAGCTTCATCATATTGAAAATAATACCGTACATTATCTGGAACCCTTTGAGAAGGAGACCAACGTTCTTAAGTTCTCCGTCATCGAGGGAAAAGATAAGATAGATGCAGCAATAGAAAAAATCAATGCGATAAAAGCATAGAAGGAGTCAGAGTTATGAAGAGATCAGAAATTAATGCAGTTATCAAAAAATTTGAGGCATTACTGGCAGAGTACAAATTCGCGCTTCCGCCGTACTTAAGCTTCACTCCGGAGGAGTGGGCAGAGAAGGGTCATGAGTATGATGAGATTCGTGACAATGCTCTGGGCTGGGATGTAACAGACTACGGTGAGGGTCATTTCGATACCCTGGGTCTGGCACTGATTACCATCCGTAACGGTAATGTACATAATCCGAAATATAAAAAGCCCTACGCAGAGAAAATTATGATGTGTGATTCCGGTCAGGTTTCTCCGATGCATTTCCACTGGAATAAGATGGAAGACATCATCAACCGCGGCGGAAACGACATTATCTTTACATTCTATAACGCAGATCCGGAAACAGGAGATTTCCTGGATACCGACGTTATGATTTGCCAGGACGGCAGACAGTACACCATGCCGGCAGGAAGCAAGGTAACCCTTCATCCGGGCGAAAGCATGACATTGTATCCGTACCTGTACCATGAGTTCATCATTCCGGAAGGCGGCCCGTCCCTGATTGGAGAGGTTTCCGCAACCAATGATGACAACACAGATAACCGCTTCAAGAATCCGCTGGGAAGATATCCGTCCATTGAGGAGGATGAAGCACCGTACAGACTGCTCTGTACAGAGTATCCGGCAGCAAAATAAGAAAGACCGGAATAAAAGGGAGAAAGTGTATACTTCCGGAGCGGGAAGTATTTAAATACACTCTAAAAAATCTTTTCAAAATTAGGAGGATGAAAAAGATGAAGAAAAAAGTTTTAGCAGCTCTGATGGCAACAATGATGGTTGCATCTCTGGCAGCATGCGGCTCCAAGCCGGCTGAGAGCACAGACGCAGCAGCAGACACAAAGACAGAGGAGACCGCAGAGACTCCGGCAGCTGACGCTGACGCTGACGCAGCAGGCGAGACAAAGGATCTGGCAGATCTGAAGCTGGCATTTATCGTTGGTACAGAGAACGACGCTTTCTATCAGAGTGTTGAGGAAGGTATCAAATCTCAGTGTGAGAAGCTCGGTATCCCGGCTCCGACACTTGGCGACCAGGAGCTTGACGGAAACAAGTGCTCCGACCTGATCAACAACTACGTAGGTGCAGGCTATGACGCAGTTGCACTTTCCGCAAACGACCCCGCAGGAACCATGCCGGCTATCCAGGCAGCTAACAAAGAGGGCGTTAAGATCTTCACATTTGACTGTACACTGGATGACCAGTATCTGGATCAGTATCTTGCATTCGTAGGCTCCAACAACAAGGCTGGTGGTGTTACTGCTGGTGAGTACGTTGCTGAGCATGCTCCGGAAGGATCCATCGTTGGATGTATCACATACGCTTCCGCACAGTCCACTCAGGACCGTCAGGCTGGTTTCGAAGAGACCATCCAGGCTGCTATCGACGGCGGCAAGGATCTGACTCTGATCGAGTCCCAGGATGCTGATAACGACCAGGCAAAGGCTGCTGATATCATGCAGAACCTGATCACAAAGTATGGCGATGACCTTTCCTACATCTTCGTAGTAGGTGACCCGACCGGTTACGGCGCACTGTCCTCTATCCAGGCAGCAGGCGCAAGCACAAAGATCGTTGGTTTCGATGCAGGTGAGACAGCTTGCCAGTACATCGCTGACCCGGTTGTTGGTAAGATTTGGGAAGCAGAAGTTGCACAGGATCCGGTTGGTATCGGCGCTGGTATCGTAGATAAGATCGCTGAGTACTTCACAACTGGCGCAATCGCAGGAGATCAGAAGGACCTGATCGAGTGTAAGCTTGTAACTGCTGAGAACGTTGCAGACTACCTGAAGTAATTTCTATAGGAAATCAGACTAAGTAAGTATTGGTCTAAAGTGCCCAGGCCATTGGTTCTGGGCACTTTTTAATAAAGAGGGAAATGGAGGACAGATATGGAACCGCTCTTACAGGTAAAAAATATTGCCAAAGAATTTCCGGGCGTAAAAGCGTTGGAGGATATCAGCATTGATTTTTATCCGGGTGAATGCCATGCTCTGGTCGGTGAAAACGGCGCCGGAAAATCTACACTGATTAAAATTATTGCTTCAATTTATAAGCCCACAAGGGGCGAAGTCATTCTGGACGGAAAAGTATGTAACTTTAAAACTCCGAAGGATGCTTTGGATGCAGGTATCGCAGTTATTGAGCAGGAGACCGCAATTGCTCCCCATCTGACCGTAGCTGAGAACATGTATCTGGGATGTGAGCCGAAACAGAAAAACGGCTTACTGGATCGTAAAAAAATGGAGGTCGATGCGCAGGCCGTTCTGGACGAAATGGGTCTGGAAGTAGATGCGCATACCCTTTGTTCCAAACTGACCGCTGCACAGCTGCAGATGGTTGAGATTGCAAAGGTTATTTCCAAACACGCAAAGGTAGTAGTCCTTGATGAGCCGACTTCCTCACTTTCTGAGAAAGAGATAGATTCTCTTTTTGAGCAGGTCCGGAAGATGAAAGCTGCCAACACCACAATGATTTATGTAACACACCGTATGGCAGAGCTTCCTATCATCTGCGAGAAGTGTTCTATCTTCCGCGATGGTCTGAAGGTGGCAGAATATAAAGTAAATGAGGTAAGCGAGCAGACCATCGTCAACAGCATGGTTGGCCGTGAGCTGGGCGCTTATGTGAAACCGGAACATACCGCGAAGGAAGAGATGCTTCGCGTTGAAAACCTTACTCAGAAGGGTGTATTTGAAAATGTAAGCTTCCATGCCAATGCCGGCGAGATTGTAGCGTTCTCCGGTCTGGTTGGAGCAGGACGTACCGAGGTTATGGAGGCAATCTTCGGAGCTACCAAGATTACTTCCGGTAAGGTATTCCTGTATGGAGAAGAAGTACATATTAAGAACCCGGCGGATGCAATTCGTCGAAAAGTCGGACTTGCTACTGAGGACCGTCGCCGTACCGGACTTCTTCTGAAAAAATCAATTGAAGAAAATGTTGCGCTGCCGAACCTGCCGTTCCACGCAAAGAATGGTTTTGTCAATGTTCCCTGGGAGGTATCCACCAGTGAGGAGTACATGGACAAACTGAAGATTAAAGCGCCGAACATCAAGGCACTGTGCGGAAATCTGTCAGGTGGTAATCAGCAGAAGGTTATCCTTTCTAAATGGCTGGCAGCCGGTGTAAAGCTTCTGATTCTGGACGAGCCTACCAAGGGTATCGACGTAAATGCGAGAGCAGAGTTTTATGCATTGATGAACCAGTTTGTTGAAAACGGCGGATGTATTATCATGATTTCCTCTGATATGCCGGAGGTTATCAAGGTTGCTGACCGTGCTTACGTTATGTCAGAGGGACATCTGACAGGTGAGCTGAACCGTGAGGAGATTACAGAACTGAATCTGATTTCTCTTGCAAATCCGGTTACCGATGGTTCAGACAAGCAGTAATACCGAAAAAAATTGGAAGGCTTATAGATATTCAAAGCTTATAGATAAGAGAGGAAAATAAAATGAAAGAAAAAAATATTAAACAGTTAATTACTGATAATATTGTAATTGTCGTACTGGTTCTTCTGGTTATCGGTTTCTCCATCGGTAACACGACCTTCCTGAAGACAGCAAACGTAATCAACCTGTTCGGACAGATGTGTCTGAACGCAATTCTGGCAACTGGTCTGACCTATGTAATCATCCTGGGCGGTATCGATATCAGCGTTGGTTCCTCCATGGCGATTACCGGTATCCTGGCAGCACAGGTTGTACTGGCACTGAACATTCAGTCTACACCGCTGATTATGGCAGTCCAGATTCTGGTTGGTCTGGCAGGCGGAGCCCTGATTGGTCTCTTTATTGGCTGGCTGGTAGCGTATAGAGGACTGGTTCCCATGATTTGTACCCTGGCTCTGATGCAGGCATTCCGTGGACTGGCTTACATCATTTCCGGCGGCGGTCCGGTTTATGGTCTGCCCACTGGCTTCTCTGTACTGGGTGCAGGACGTCTGATTGAGACAGAGAGCTTTAAGACAGGTATTATTCCGGTTATCGTACTGTTTACCATTATAGTTGTTTTAATTTTCCACATTATTCTGACCAAGACTGTATTCGGACGTCACGTATTCGCAGTTGGTTCCAATGCCTCTGTAGCGCATATGTGTGGTATCAATACAAAGATGGTAACACTGAAGTGCCATATGATCTGTGGTATTACAGCAGGTCTGGCAGGTATCGTAGCAGCTTCCAAGGTAAACAATGGACATCCGGCAACCGGTGACGGATATGAGATGTTTGCTATCGCGGCAACCGTTCTGGGCGGAACTTCCCTGGCCGGCGGTTCCGGATCCGTAGCAAGAGCGATGTTTGGATGCGCTATCATTGCAGTTATCAACAATGGTATGACTCTGATGGAGATTTCCGCATACTGGCAGAAGGTCGTAATCGGAGCAATCATTATCCTGGCAGTTATGCTTGATATGGCACAGAAGGGCAAAGAAGAGTAAGTATGAAGTACTATTTGATTATTGATATCGGCGGAACGAAAACAACCTCTGTAGTGTTCAATGATCAGGGGGAGCCGATTACTGAATTTAAGGTAAAAAAGTCCAGAACCTATGAGGGTGAGGATGCTGTATTCCAGAATACCATTGAGCTTGCTTATGAGGTTCTGGAGGAAGCCGGAAAAACAAAAGAGGATCTGGCGGGTGTTGGCGTTGCGGCGCCCGGTCCGCTGGATTACCGTACCGGTCTGATTATTGATGTACCGATGATGGGCTGGAAGAATTTTCCACTCGGAGATCGACTGAGAGAAGAGTTCGGCGTTCCGGTTTATGTGGAAAATGATGGAAATCTGGGCGCGCTGGCAGAGGCAAATGTAGGTGTGGCTAAGGGTGAGCAGGTGGTTCTTTATCAGACCATCAGCACCGGCTGCGGCGGCGGTATTGCCATCGGAGGAGAGATTTATCACGGACGCTCCGGATTTGCAGGAGAGTTCGGACACATGACAATTAATTTTGCGGGTCCCAGATGCGGCTGCGGCGGAAGCGGATGCTTTGAGCTGTATGCTTCCGGAACTGCAGTAAATCAGCGCATGAAACGGGATATCCGTTCCGGAATCAAGTCTGCTGCTTTTGAAAGCATTGACTATGATCCGGAAAAGGTAAATGGAAAAATCCTGAGTGACGCAGCGGCAGAGGGGGATGCTTATGCCATTGACATGCTGCGGCAGGAGGGATACTATATTGGTGTGGGACTGTCCAACCTGATTAACCTGCTTGACCCGGATGTGATTGTTCTGGCAGGCGGAATGGCAAAGGCAGATAAGTATTTCCGTTACAGCATGATGAACGAGATACGCAGACATGCCTGCTTCCCCTTTGACGAGGACAGAATCCGTGTTTCCGAGCTGAATGACAAGGTTGTAGCTTACGGCGCGTATGTAATGGTGAAAAAAGCCATTGACGGAAGCCTGTAAGGTCAAATTTAAGAAAAGAGGAGAAATATTATGCCGTTACTTACAATGAAACAGATTATGGCTGACTCTGTAAAGCTTGCTACTACAGATGTTGATCCGAAGGAAAGATATGCAGTAGGAGCATTTAATTTCAGTACCATTCCGGAGATGGTTGGCATCGTAGAGGGTGCCCGTGAAAAGAATGCGCCGGTTATCCTGATGGCTTCCCTGGGTGCAATCAAATACATCGGTTCCCTGGAGCTGATTGCAGAGACTGCAAAGGGTATCGCAAAGACTTATCCGGAGGTTCCCTTCTGTCTGCATCTGGATCATGCGACAGATATGGAACAGATTAAGCAGGCTGTTGTGGCAGGCTTCACCAATGTTATGATTGACGCTTCCAAGGAAGACTTCGAGACCAACATTGCAAAATCCAAGGAAATCGCGGATTTCGCCCATAATCACAGTCCGTATGGTATCAACGGCTGTTCCGTAGAGGCAGAGCTGGGAATGCTGGCAGGTCACGAGGACAATATCCACGTAGAGGAGTCCGGAAAAGCATATACCGATCCGTCATTGGTAAAGGAATTTGTAGAGAGAACCGGAATCGATGCTCTGGCAGTTGCTATCGGTACCGCACATGGTTTCTATAAGGCTGCTCCGGAAATCAAATTTGACCTTCTGGAGGAGATCCGCAAGCAGACAGATGTTGCGCTGGTGCTTCACGGCGGTACCGGTGTACCGGAGGATGATTTCCGCAAGTGTGTTGCTATGGGTATGAGCAAGATTAATGTGGGAACAGGACTGAAGAAGGTATATACCGACGCAGTCAGAGAGGCAATCAAGACACTTCCGGAGACTGAGTATGACCCGCGTAAGATTGCAGGACCGGGACGTAAGGCAATTGCAGCTGAAATCGCAAGCAAGAGTGATTTCTTCAACTGCAGCGGAAAGGCTCCGGCTGTACTGAAGAGCATTTACGGCTAAATCAGAATCTAAAACAAGAAAAAAGGGCAGGTATTTTGAAAAAAGTATCTGCCCTATGAGTTTAAGGAGGGTTTTATTATGCTTACAAATTATGTGGAAGGTTATCAGCACATCGGAATTCCTACAGATGATATCAAAAAGACAGAGGAATTCTATCTGGGTCTTGGCTTCAAGCTGAAATGGGAGACCACCTACGGAGGACATCCGGTAAAATTCTTTGAGCACGGCAATATTATTATTGAGACCTATGAGAAGGATGGAGGCGCAACCAACGCTACCGGCGCTATTGACCACGTAGCTCTGAACTGTACCGATATCGTAACCTGTGTAAAGGAAATCAGAGAAGCAGGCTATTATATCAATGAAGGACCGGCGTTCCTTCCCTACTGGGAGCACGGCGTAGAGTATATCACCATTCTCGGACCGAACCATGAGGTAGTAGAATTTATTCAGAAGTTTGCGTCCGAAGAGGAAAAAGAAAAGGCGGTGAAGGCACTTGGCTGAGATTTGGACAATGGGCGAGACCCTGGTTGAGATTATGAGAACAGAGGTTGACAAGCCTCTGAATGAAACAGCACTGTTTTCCGGTCCCTATCCGTCCGGATCCTCCGCAATTATGATTTCTACGGTTGCGCGGATGGGACACAGTTGCGGAATTATTTCCGGCGTGGGAAAGGACGGTTTCGGAGAGTGTATGCTGAACCGTCTGAAGAAGGACGGCGTAGACGTATCGAAGGTTCTGGTAGATCCGGACGGTTCTACAGCCTGTGCCTTTGTAGCCTACGACAATAAGGGCGACAGAAGATATCTGTTCCATTGGGATGATACTCCGGCAACCAAGGCAGTGATGCCCGATGTGACAGAGCCGTCCCTGAAGGAAGCAAAGTATCTTCATATCATGGGCTGTGCGCTGACGGCCCGTCTGAGCTATGGCTGGGAGATTGTAAAGACTGCCAGGGCCATGAAGGCCCAGGGAACCAAGATTAGCTTTGATCCCAATGTACGTGTGGAGCATCTGACCAATCCGAAGAAGAGTAAGGAATCCTTTGAGATTATCAATGCGGTGTTGGAGATCACCAATCTCTTTGCGCCGGGTCTGGATGAGCTGAAGCTTCTTACTGGTCTGGATGATGTGGACGCGGCAGTGAAGAAATGCTTTGAGAACCCGAACCTGGAGATTCTGATGCTGAAGAACGGAGATAAGGGCTCTAAGATCTATACCCGTGACGGTCTGGTGGTAGAGCAGGGACTTTATAAGGTAAACTGTGTAGATCCCACCGGTGCCGGCGATACTTCAATCGGAGCATTTCTGTGTGCTTTGCTGGAGGGTAAGGAACTGAAGGAATGCGCAGAGATTGCGGCGGCAGCCGGGGCGCTGAACGTGGCGGCGTTTGGTCCCATGGAGGGAAAGATCAGCCCGGAGAATGTACAGGCCATGAGAGACGGCACCTTCAAATTTTAGAGGAACTGCTATGAAAAGAGTGTTTCCGAATCAACGGACGCTGCTTATTTTTACGGGCGGACCGGGTACCGGTAAGAGTGGTACGGCTCGCCGTTTTCTGGAATATCTGGGAAATGACGATATCGTAAAAATCAGCTATGATGAGATAAAAGAGAAAAATTGGGATATTTTTGGTTTCGACAATGAGAAGCAGAAGGACCGACTCAACTGGTGGTGTCTGGAGGAATTCTATCTGACGATTCAGAAACGGATGTGGGAAAATAAAACCATTCTCATTGAATATCCCTTCTATCAGCGCCATAAGCCGAAGCTGGAGGAGCTGATTCAGGAATCTGGTTATGACGCGGTGACCGTGTATCTGTATACCGATCCGGAGACGGTCTACCGGCGGGGGGCAAAGCGGGATGAGGAGGGTGACAGACATCCGGGACATCTGCTGACCAGCTACCATAAGGAAACCTACCGGCCGGAGATGCTGCATTCCGTGTCCCGGATTGCTCCCAGCTTTGAAGAGTTTACGGCGGCCATCGCCCACAAGGAGTACAATATCAATCTGGGACTGGATATTCCGGTGGATGTAACTGATTTCAGCACGATCAGTTATGAGGATATATACCAGAAGATTCTGGCTTATGAGAGCAAAGCCTGAAATGTAAAAAAAGGAGCGCGTCATCATTTGATGGCGCGTTCCTTTTTGATGTCGAAAATAAAGCTTACAGCAGGTTAATACCGCATTTCGCGCATTTCTCCCGCACCTCATCCGGCCAGATGGATACCTGAACCTCGCCGATGTGAGCCTTGCGGAGATAGAACATGCAGATGCGGGACTGGCCGATACCGCCGCCGACGGTGTAGGGCAGTTTTTTCTCCAGAATGGCCTTCTGGAAGGGCAGCTTCGCTCGGTCCTCACAGCCGGAAAGCTTCAGCTGGCGTGCCAGGGAATCCTCGTCCACACGGATACCCATGGAGGACAGCTCCAGCGCGTGGCCCAGAACCGGGTACCACACGATGATATCGCCGTTCAAGTGCCAGTCGTCATAGTCCGGCGCCCGTCCATCGTGGGGTTCGCCATTTGCCAGCTTGTCTCCGATCTCCATGAGGAAGACAGCGCCCTTTTCCCGGGCAATGATATCCTCGCGCTCCTTGGGCGTCTTATCCGGGTAGAGATCCGCCAGCTCCTGGGTGGTGATGAAGAAGATTTCCTTCGGAAGAATCTCTTCGATGTAATCATAGCGGATAGCCATGTATTTCTCGGTTTTTTTCAGGGCCTTATAAACCTTGCGGACCGTCTCCTTCAGATATTCCACGTTGCGGTCCTCTTTCAGGATGATTTTCTCCCAATCCCACTGATCCACATAGATAGAATGAATGTTGTCGGTGTCCTCATCCCGGCGGATGGCGCTCATGTCGGTGTAGAGGCCTTCGCCGATGTGGAAGCCGTACTGCTTCAGGGCGTTGCGCTTCCATTTGGCTAGAGAGTGGACAATTTCGGCCGGGCGCTCGTTCTGTTCCCGGATGCCAAAGGTAACGGGGCGCTCCACACCGTTCAGGTTGTCGTTGAGACCGGATTCCGGAGTGACGAACAGCGGAGCAGATACGCGCAGCAGATAGAGCTGCTCTGCCAAAGACTGCTGGAAGAAGTCCTTGACTGTTTTGATAGCGACCTGGGTGTCGTAGAGTCCCAGCGCAGAACTATAATCGGGTGGGATATACAGATGTTCCATAATGTGTTACTCCTCCAATAGACAGAATGTAAAATGGCTGCCGCGAAAAATATTTTGCCAGAACAAAAGGCTGACACAAAAATTTACAAAAAATAAAAATGTCAGAAAAAAGGTCTTGCAATCCAGAATAAACTGTGCTATATTTCTCGCATAAAAATTTATAACTGTTCACTACGTTACAGTTATAAATGATTATACTATAAGTAAATGCAAAGAACAAGACTCGGATCTTCAGAGGCCGACAGGAATATGGCGTCACCGACTGAGAGCGCCATTGGGAAGAGGAGATTGCGGGAACACTTGGGAGCAGATCGGCTGAACCTGGTAGCAGACGTAGGCCGGTACGGAGCTGTCCACGTTACGGGCATAAAAGAGGAAATGTGAGCCTGACGAAAGAGCGGACACATTTCAATGCGGGTGGTACCGCGGGATTTCTGTTGAATCTGAAACCCCGTCCCGGAATAGAAATATTCCGGGACGGGGTTTTTTATATTCCCTCCCCGGAAAAACAAATGCCCCGGAAGAGTAAAGGATCCGGAGAGCAAATATTCGAAAGGCAGGAAAACAGAATGGAATTTATGACAGGCGTAAAAGAAAAGGAAACCGTTACTCTGGCTGACGTGACCGCAGAGGGCATGGAAGGCAAAACCGTGAAGATTGAAGGAACCGTCCATACCATCCGTGACATGGGCGAGGTGGCTTTTCTGATTTTGAGACGGAGGGAAGGGCTGCTGCAGTGTGTTTTCGAGGAGGGCGTCACAGAGTTTGACTGGAAGACCCTGAAGGAAGCCTCCGGAATTGTGGCGGAGGGTGTGATTCGTAAGGAGGAGCGCGCCCCTCACGGTGTGGAGCTTCGACTGACCGGCATCACCGTATTGTCTGAGCCGGCTGCGCCCATGCCGCTGCCTATTGCTAAATGGAAGCTGAACACTTCCCTAGACGCCAAGCTGAACCGCAGATCTATTTCCCTTCGGAACGTAAGAGAGCGTGCAAAGTTCCGGATTCAGGAGGGCGTGGTAAGAGCCTTCCGGGATTTCCTTTACAGCCAGGGCTTCACAGAAATTCACACCCCGAAGCTCGGAGCCAAGGGCGCTGAGGGCGGCTCAAACCTGTTCCGTCTGGATTATTTCCACCGCCCGGCTGTGCTGGCACAGAGCCCCCAGTTCTATAAGCAGATGATGGTAGGCGTGTTTGACCGTGTCTTCGAGACTGGCCCGGTATTCCGTGCGGAGAAGCACAACACAAAGCGTCACCTGAACGAGTACACCAGCCTGGACTTCGAGATGGGCTACATCGACGGCTTTGAGGATATCATGGCCATGGAGACCGGCTTTATCCAGTATATGCTGAAAATGCTCGAAACGGATTATGCAGCAGAGCTTCAGATTCTCGGCATTACCTTACCGAAGGCTGACAAGATTCCGGCAGTCCGTTTCGATGAGGCGAAGTGCCTGGCTTCTGAAAAATACGGTCACAAGATCCGCAACCCCTACGACCTGGAGCCGGAGGAGGAAGTGCTGATTGGACGTTATTTCAAAGAGGAGTACGGCTCGGATTTCGTATTTGTTACCCATTATCCGTCCAAGAAGCGTCCGTTCTACGCCATGGATGACCCGGCGGATCCGAAGTTCACTTTAAGCTTCGACTTGCTGTTCGACGGCCTGGAGATCACCACAGGCGGCCAGCGTATCCACGATTATCAGATGCTGCTTGACAAAATCGCGGCCAGAGGCATGACCGAGGAGGGCATGGAGCAGTATCTGGATACCTTCAAATACGGCATGCCGCCCCACGGCGGACTTGGCATCGGTCTGGAGCGACTGACCATGAAACTGGTAGGCGAAGACAATGTACGTGAAACAACCCTGTTTCCGAGAGACCTTAGCAGATTAGAGCCTTAGCGTTGGCAATGAGCAGTGCAGCCTGCCGTAAAAAGGCAGTGCGCCTGCTTGCAGGAAGCAATGACTTTTTATGGCAGGCTATAGGGCGGAGCCCGTAAAGCGAGGTTTTGCGAAGCAAAATCGAGCGTGCACTGCGGAGTAAAGGAGAAAAATATGGCAAACATTATTTCCGATGAAACCATTGAATATGTAGGCATTCTGGCGAAGCTGGAGCTGTCCGACGAGGAGAAAGAGGCGGCCAAGAAGGATATGGGCCGGATGCTGGATTACATTGATAAACTGAATGAGCTGGACACCGCAGGCGTGGAGCCCATGTCCCATGTATTTTCCGTGAGCAATGTGTTCCGGGAGGACGAAGTGGAAAATGGCGACGACCACGAGGAGATGCTGGTCAACGCGCCCAAGGTAAAAGACGGTATGTATATGGTACCGAAGACGGTAGAGTAGGAGGTGACAGAGAATGGAATTTCGTGAAATGACAGCGGCGGAGATCGGACAGAAGATCAAGGCCGGAGAAATGACAGCCGTGGACGCTGTGAAGGCAGCCCTGGCGGAAATCAAACAACAGGATGAGGTTCTGAACAGCTTTGTCACCGTGGATGAGGAAGGGGCCCTGAAAAGAGCGGAAGAGGTGCAGAAGCGCATCAACAGCGGCGAGCTGACCGGTCCGCTGGCAGGCGTTCCCATTGCCATCAAGGACAATATGTGTACAGAAGGCGTTCTGACAACCTGTTCTTCCAGGATATTGGGCAACTTTATCCCGACTTTTACTGCTGAAGCAGTGAAGAATCTGGAAAAGGCAGGTGCAGTGATGATTGGTAAGACCAACATGGATGAGTTCGCCATGGGTTCTACAACAGAGACATCATTCTACGGAGCTACAGCAAACCCTTGGGATACAACAAAGGTTCCTGGTGGTTCATCAGGTGGTTCTGCAGCAGCAGTTGCAGCAGACAT
>ERZ827088.1324-NODE-1324-length-31216-cov-5.364783_pt1 | contig 31216 bp, 15 predicted proteins | sample MGYA00519922_ERZ827088 | MGnify/ENA primary metagenome ERZ827088 (study PRJEB31778, sample SAMEA3449254) | human gut metagenome | biome: human gut; feature: human-associated habitat; material: faeces | place: United Kingdom | collected 2010/2012 ...
CCCGTCCAAAAATGGATGATACCTTGCTAAACCGGGACATCTCAGACACTCCTTCGGGCATGTATTCATCAAAGACATAACAAAATAAGAAATCAAACAAAAACTCTGCGCTCTGCGGCAATTATCTTAGTTTGCTGCCGGCAGAACAAGTTATCTTGTCGACTGCAAAATATCATATTTATTGCTGACATAATAAGCAATATGTGACGACATGATAATTTTGGATGTGCGAAGTTTGAGTTAAAAATTTTAAAATTAGGGGCAAAAATATTTTGCCCCCAACGAATGCCACAGATTACTGCAAGCACATTTTTAATACCATAAATTATTTTTGTTCGGATTCCGATGTTTGTGACACATCCGGCGTTTCTGTCACTTCCGGCGTTTCTGTCGCTTCCTGCGTTTCTGTCGCTTCCTGCGTTTCTGTCGCTTCCGATGTTTGTGACGCAGCATCCTGCTGCGTTTGCGCTACCGCAGCTTCCACCTCGGCTTCAGTTTCTTCCGACTTGTCCGATGTGTCAAGCACTAATTCCATCAATTCACCGGCTTGAACCTCTTCCCCATCCTGTACTGTTAAGGATGCGTGAAATCCTTCCGGATCTAGCTTGTATCGAACCACCATTGCGACACTGCGCAGAAGTTTAAGCAAACCACCAATATAAAGGAGTGCAATCGCAATGACCGCTACAATCACTACATCCGGTACAATACGGTACAACAACTTCCATGGGAATATTTCCTTCTGCACAACAACAAGCACTGCCGTAGGTAATACGATCTGGATGAAAATATCCTTGACCAAACGAGCCGCATGAAAACCTGCTGCCGCACGTTTTCTCCAAATCCCGGTCATAAAGATCGGCAGACTGCAACCCACCAATATGATCAAAAGGAGCAGATCAATGAGTCCATGTTGAAGCAGATAACTATTTGACGGAATGTTCGCTGCTTTCTCTCCCAAAAGGATATCCGTTACACCAACGCAGATTTTTTCCATCAACTGTTTGCCGACCAAGTAATCGCCGCCATTAAACAACATGACAAAACCGATTTTTTTGTCCGGTATCAATGCCATCATTGTCATTTGATTTTCCAAAACACCCGACTGATAATACAGATCCGTGCCTTTGTACTGAGTTGCCATCCAGCCCATACCATAGGCTTCTTCGGTTCCATACAAACTATCTTCTTTACTCTTGTTAATAACCGGCACGGTATTTTGTAATACCCCTGCAATATCTTCCGGATTTACGACATCCCCGCCTTCCTTCAGGTACATCTGCAAATATTTGCCCATGTCCTTTACGTCAGAGATCATATATCCCGAAGAGACTGTTGCCCACTGATCCGATGCATTGTATTGATACTTGGCTGCAACCGGATAACCAAAATAATTTTTATATGCGGGTGACATTTCCTCCTGCATTTCCGGATTTTGGCGCAGACTGTAGGTGGATGTCATACCGCAAGCATCCAATATATTTTCCGTCAGATATTCTTCGTAAGTCTCACCGGAAACACTTTCAATCAATTCACCCAAAATGGAATAATTCACATATGCATTCTGATAAATGCCTTCTTTGCCCTCGGCCTTCACCTGGTCTAACATCGTTTCTTTTTTGATCCCCGTGGTCTGATGAAGCAATTTTTCGATCGTAACACCCTTCAGCGCACTGTATTTTGGCAAATACGTCGTAATATCATCCTCTAACTTGATCTCACCATCTTCTGCCAGACTCAACACACCTAACGCTGTCATAGACTGTGTCAGATTACCTAACACATAATCAGACTGTGTCTTGCCATCCACACCGAACGTAGCGCTGTAAATTTCTTTTTGATCGCTGACGATCGATACGCTGACCCCTGGCACACTTGCCGCAGATAACTGGTTCATGACATACTTTTCAACATCATATTCATGATATCCGCCTGCCTGTACCGTACTCACTCCGGAAAACACGGTCGCTACGGTAAGCGCCACTGCAGTCATTACTGTATAAAATCTTCTCATGCTGTTCCTCCTTATCGCATTACATAAGACGTATTATATCGAAAAATATGACGTTCGTAAAGTAGCTAACGCTCCTGACCGTCAAACAACATATAATATTGCAGGATCTTGTATTCCCGGATCCATTGCTGCATAGATTCCGGTGCTTCCTCCAACGTGTAATACCGCCCCTCTGCATCATAACAGCCATTATCAGACAAGGAAGAAATTTCCTGTTGCATCGCCTGCAGGAAGCATTGATAAGCACTCATGCTCTGCCCGGTATCTACAGCCATTTCTGTCGACAAATAGTTCAGCGATATATGATCAATTTCTTTTTCCGTAATATCATAATTCGCCCAAATAAGAAACGGTACCTCGTATTTTTTGAGTGCCTCTTCTTTGGTAAAACCGGCAGGAATCTTTCCTGTCATTTGGAAATAAAAGGAGTCCGGCAAATGTGGCTGATGATCTCCAAAGAAAACGATCACTGCCTGCTCCGGCTGTTTCTCATAATATGCAATTAATTTTTGCAATGCCGCATCCGATTCGTGGATCAGGGACAAATACTGCTCTACCTCCGGATCCGCCTGAAAAGATGTGACCTTGATTGGTTCCTTGAAAGAACTTTTCTTGGTATAGGGATTGTGATTTTGCATTGTCACATTAAACATAACAAACGGCTTATCCCCTTTTTGCTGCTCATAAAGATCAATCATCTTGTCATAATCTGCTTCATCCGAAATCAGACCTCGTACCTTCTTTGCTCCCACAAACTCTTCTTTCGTCACAAAAGAATCCACCCCGATCAACGGATAGACACGATTTCGATTATAACCGGATGCATTATACGGGTGCATCGCATAAATGAACGAACCCTGCCTGTTTTTCATGTCCCATAATAGGGACGGCGTTTTGGTATGTATGTATTCCAAATAGGGATTTCCCGGCAAAAATGCTTTCGTACAACCGGTCAAAAATTCAAACTCCGAGTTCGCTGTATAACCGCCATAAACGGATGACTGTGCAAACCCTTTTACCGTATTTTGCTGCAAGCTGTCCCAAAACGGCATCACGGCTTGGTTTGTCTGAAAATCTCCCCATACACGCAGATCACTAAAGGCTTCGTTCATAATCATGATCAGGTTGGGCGACTGCTCCTGCCCTGTGGAAACTGCCTGTTTTTCATATTGCTGCAATATCTTCTGAGCAGCCGCTTTACTATACCCTTCCGGCTCCGATACCGTATGTACCTGTGCATTGGCAAGGAAATAAACAAAGTAGCCATATTTTTGCATACCGATCTGATGATCCCAATATACTGAACTAACACCATCCATCAAAAGTCCTGAGCCAAACATCCCCACTGTCATCCCGACACATACGATCAGTCCGATCAAAGAACCACGCAGTTTCCAAGCAGTTTCCTTCGAAAGCAGCCCACACACTGCAACAATCTGCAACACCGCTACCGCTGTCGCCGCGATCAGGCACGGTATGATCTTAACGGTATACCGCCCCGCCACTGTCATCGCCGTAGAAATAGCGTAAAAATCCATAAATATGATTCCATAGCCACGAAATTGCACTACGAGATAATTGATCCCTCCAATAAGGATCATCAATATTCCACCAAACAATAATGCAGGGCGCATTTTGCGAAAGAAACAAAGCAGCACGCCATAATAGATCATGAACAAAAACATATTGCGTGCAATCCCGTTTACTCCTATTGTGAAAGGATTCGCATCAAGAAATAACTGCATCATACAATACGATGCGAAACTATATAGTATGAAGAAAATAACTTTTGCATACCATTTTTTCAGCATAACATTCCCCCATTCCACGAATTCCAAAAAAACGATTCGTTAACAAAAACATGCTAAAACCGCATTCTTCAGAAAATAACAATAGCGTTATTATGCAACGCAAAAGACCCGCCGTCAATACGGCAGGCCCATTTATTTCTTGCTCAAGCTTCGCACATCCAAAATCATCTTGTCGATACATATTGCTTGTTATGTCAAAGAATACTAAGTATTTTGCAGCCACAACATAGCGATTTCTGCCGTCAGAGCACTATAGTAATTGCCTTACCGCATTTTCGTTTTAGGTGATTTCTAAATTTTGTTGTCTCTGATGCTTGATTTACATGCCTTACGGAGAACTCGACGTCCCGGAAGCAAGGTAATCATCATTTTTGAAAGGGACTTTGCGCTCGTCGTTACTTATGTCTCGTATTTCAGAGACATTAAGTAACGTGACGTAGCGCATCGTAGCGAAAGCGTCCCGTCCAAAAATGGATGATACCTTGCTAAACCGGGACATCTCAGACATTCCTTCAGGCATGTATTCATCAGAGACTTAACAAAATAAGAAATCACACAAAAACTCTGCGTTCTGCGGCAATTATCTTAGTTCGCTGACGGCAGAACAAGTTAGCTTGTCGGCTGCAAAATATCATATTTATTACTGACATAACAAGCAATATGTGATCGGACAGCAGCTTTGGATGTGCAAAGTTTGAGTTTCTTATTAGAGTCTTTCTATCATGTATCTATTAGTTACCAAACAAATCTCCAAATCCGAACCAATCGTTGCCGGATCCGCTGTCGCTGCCGGAATTTCCGTTGTTACCATTGTTGCCATTCTGGCTGTTGTTGCCGTTGTTGCCGATGTTACCATTGCTGCCATTCTGACCGCTGTTGCCATTGCTGCCATTCTGACCGCTGTTGCCATTGCTGCCGTTCTGACCGTTGTTACCATTCTGGCTGTTGTTGCCGGAATTGCCGCTCTGACTGTCATTGTTGGACGATTTGCCGGAACTTAAACCGTTTAATGAACTGGAACCTTGCAGTGTAACTTTCACTTTCTTTTCTTTATACGTTCCAGAATCACTTCTCTGCAAAATGATCTCTACCTGAGTTCCCTTTTTGTAGCTATTGGCTTTTTCCTGCAGACTTTCGATAGAACGGACCTCCATATTATTAATGGATGTAATGATGTCGCCTTTCTGGATGCCTGCTTTGTCTGCCGCACCATTCTTAGATACTTCTGCAACATAAACACCATTTGGCATATTGTAGGCTGCCATCTCGTCAGAAACCGTTCTTCCGCTGATTCCTAAATAGCCTTTTTCACTATCTTTGAGGTTTTCTTTATTCATCAGATCCTCAATGATCGGTTTTGCGACGGAAATCGGGATCGCATATCCAACACCTTCTACTTCAGAAGCTGCGATCTTAGCAGAGTTAATACCGATAACCTGCCCCTGCATATTGATCAAAGCACCACCACTGTTACCAGGATTGATAGCTGCATCGGTCTGAATTGCCTTGATCGTATTAGAGGAGGAAGAACTGGAGCTGCCACTCTCAGATTCTGAAATTTCACGATCTTTTGCACTAATATAACCAACCGTTACCGACTGACCATAACCAAGTGCGTTACCGATAGCAACTGCCATCTCACCAACTTTAATCTTGCTCGAATCGCCAAGATCAGCTACGCGGATCTTGTTCATCGTGCTCTCTTTGATCTTAGATGTCTGTACTGCGATAACAGCCAGATCATTGCTGCTGTCTGTTCCTTTTACCGTTGCCTCGTAAATCTGCTCATCAATAAACTGTACAGAAATTGTCTTTGCACCGTCTATAACATGATTGTTGGTTGCGATCAGCAATTCTTTATCATTCTGTCCTACAATAAATCCGGAACCGGCACTGGTCGTATCCTGTCCCTGATACTGCTGTCCAAACAAGTCATAATAGTTCGCACCCTGTGAAGTGCTTGTGATAGCAACGATTGCCGGCATAGTCTGCTCCGCGATACCGGAAACGTCTGTGGTTCCTGTCTGCGTAGTCGAAGGAGAAGAGGTGCTCTGTGCTGTGCTCGCACTCTTACCGTCTGTTGTTGACTGCAATTTCGTGGTAGATGATGTTGTCGTAGGCAGGAAGCGATTCGTTACATAGCGAACGCCTTGGAAACATATTCCGGAAACAACACCAAAGATAACGGCACATGCAATGCAAAATGCAATTTTCTTTCCGGTACTTACGCTACCCGGCTGTTTTGATTTCTTTGCTTTCGGTGGTTTTTGGTTCGGCTGTCTGAAATTCATCTGTGGACCGCCGTTCATCTGCTGTGGGCCACCGTTCATCTGTGAACCGTAACCATTCATTTGCTGTGGACCGGCTCCGCTTTGCTGCGCAGATTCATTATTTGGCTGTGCAGCTCCACCGCCATAATAATCTCCGGAGTGTGTGCTTGTGCCCTCTCCATTCTTGTAAGAGTAGCTGTAAGTACTGCTCTGCTCTGCCTGTGCGCTTGCGCCCTGCTCAGAAGCAGACTGCGCTGTCTCACTGTAAGCCGCCGCATTTTCTGTTTCTACCTGTGGTGCATCGTTGTGCTCCACCGGATTACCGTACTCACCTGTGTATCCTGAATCTGTTCTTTTGTTCTCTTCCATATCTAACCCTCCATTTCTATTTTACGTCCTCTCGGTATCTTCTCAAAACGAGTCACTCCGAGTGTACATTTTTCGTCGGTCAGATTGTCGAATGTATCTCATACGCTCTAACCATTTACAACTAAGAATCTCATGTGCTGTTCTTAGTTTCTGACTGTAAGTCTACCAGTGATTTGTGTTCTTATTGTGAAAACTTCTTTAAGAAAAAGTTAAATCCCAGTTGGATATTGCGAATAATGGAAGAAAATACTATAATACTGTGGTAGCTGATAGATTAATAAAAGCGGGAGGTTTATATTACATTGATACGAGAAAATCAACGATTATTGAATTTATTTCATATTATAATAGATGCCCTTATTATTGCAGCAGCATTCCTGCTGTCTTACGAACTGCGTTTTAACGAGCTTTGGAGTCCGTTGATCCGTCACCACATTATCAGTCCGCCCATCGGATATTATTTGCGGCTGGATCAATATCTCAACACATTGGTATTTTTGATCCCATGTTTTATCATTATATACCGTTTCTGCGGCTTATATGATCCAAAGCGAACCAACAGCAAACGTCATGAGCTTTACTGCCTGATCAAGGCAAACCTGTTTGGTATCGTATATGGTACAGCGATTTTGTACTTTATCAAACAGACTGATTACGCCCGTCTGTTTTTGACTATGTTTATTATGATCAACCTGACTGCAGATTACATTTTCCGTCTGATCGTAATGAGTATATTGAAGCTGTTGCGCAAACGCGGCAAAAACCTGAAACATATCCTATTAGTCGGATACAGCCGTATGGCAGAGGGCTATATCGACCGTCTTCGTGCTCACCCGGAATGGGGCTATTATGTACACGGTATTTTGGACGATAACAAACCGGTCGGGGAATCTTACCGAAATGTGGACGTGATTGGCAACACCAGACAACTTGCCGATCTGCTTGCTACCAACAAGTACGATGAGATTGCTATCACACTTCGCATCCAGGAGTTTTTCAAATTGGAAAAGATTGTGGCAACCTGTGAAAAATCGGGAATCCATACAAAATTTATCCCGGATTATAATCATATCATCCCGACAAAACCATATACAGAGGATCTGGATGGCATCCCTGTCATTCATGTGCGCCATGTGCCGCTTAGTTCCTCCTTTAACAATGCGATCAAGCGTATCGTTGATCTGTTTGGCGGCATTGTGGCTCTGATCATATTTGCCATTCCAATGTTACTGTTGTCTCTTATCATCAAGATCACCTCACCGGGACCGCTTATTTTTAAGCAGGTACGTGTCGGACTGCACAACCGTGAATTTGCCATGTACAAGTTCCGTTCTATGCGTGTGCAGGAAGAGTCTGCTGAGAAAAAGGCTTGGACAACGGCAAATGATCCTCGTGTTACCAGCATTGGTAAATTTATGCGTAAGACCAATTTGGATGAGCTTCCACAGATCTTTAACGTGCTGAAGGGTGATATGAGTCTCGTTGGTCCTCGACCGGAAAGACCATATTTTGTCAATAAATTTAAGGAAGAGATCCCGCGTTATATGATCAAGCATCAGGTTCGCCCCGGTATGACCGGCTGGGCACAGGTAAACGGATACCGCGGGGACACATCCATTACCAAACGTATTGAATGCGATTTATATTATGTAGAAAACTGGACACTTTTGTTGGATTTTAAAATACTGTTTTTAACATTCTTTGGACGCAACACCAACAAAAATGCCTATTAATAACAAGAGGAAGGGTTTGATAGAGGTATGGCAAAGGATTATGAAGATTACCGTCGCCGCAATGAGCGTACGCAGGAGGCGGTGCGCCGCAGACGCAACGCTGACTATGCAACACGCCGCAGCGCGGGATATTATGAGGATGAAGATTACAGCGAGCCGGTCAGACGAGCTCGTCAGACTGGTTCGACAAAAAGATCAGGTACCAACGCAAAGCGCAGACAAACTACGAGATCGGGCAACTCAACCGGCAGCCGAAGTCATAGCGCACGGTCCGGCAGTTTCATCGGCAGCCGCAGTCATAACGCACGCTCCGGCAATGTAACAGACAGCCGCAGACGTGATATGCGCTCTGTTGGTGCAGCAGGTAGACGTAATAAGAAACGCCGCCATCCGATCCGCCGTTTTTTACTATGCCTTTTACTGATCGTTGCTTTATGTGTCGGCGGCATATTTGTTTATTTGGTAAAATCACTGAATACGATTGAAAATCATCCGCTATCAGATGTGACACTTTGCGGGGAACAGGATGCAAATATCAAGAATTACACCAATATTGCCCTGTTCGGCGTGGATTCCCGTGCCAACGACCTAAGAAAGAATACACGAAGTGATTCCATTATCGTAGCAAGCGTTAATAATAAAACACACGACGTCAAGTTAGTGTCCATTTACAGGGACACTTATGTAAAGATCCATGATCATGGCTGCACTAAGGTCAACCACGCTTATGCGTATGGCGGTCCTGATCTTGCCGTCAATACACTCAACAAAAACTTTGATCTGAATATTAAAGATTTTGTCACGGTAAACTTTAGTGCTTTAACGAATGTTATTGACGAATTGGGCGGTGTTGAACTCACGATCAAAAAAGAAGAGTTAAAATGGGTAAACGCCTATGGTCACGACGTTGCGAAGATCAATGGTCAAAAATATACCAAGATCAAGCATCCCGGCAAACAGACAGTGACCGGCGTACAGGCTACCGGCTACTGCCGCGTACGCTATACAAAGGGTGGCGATTTCACCCGTGCAGAACGACAGCGAACCGTCCTTCAGGCTATTTTTGCCAAGGCAAAAAAATCGAGTCCTACTGCGCTGATCTCTGCCATGAATAAGATCTTTCCGCAGATATACACCAGCCTATCGACATCGGACATCCTGTCACTCATGAAGTACCTGCCTTTTTATGAGATTGGCGATCAACAGGGATTTCCGTACAAATTAAGCTGTCACCGCGGGCGGGACGGTATATATTATGACTTCCCAACGACACTCGTATCCAATGTAAAGAAACTGCACAAAGAACTGTTTGGAACCGACAATTACGAGCCAAGCAAACTTGTACACACGATCAGCAAAGAAACCAGCAATTAGCTTTACGATAGTGGTTTCATGACCACTGTGGGGGATTGACTATGAAGATTCGTACCAAACTTATTATTGCCTTTTTGATCATGATCTTATTTCCATTTGGCATGAGCGTACTTTGCGTACACTTCGTGATGGAACGACAGACAACATTTCTCAAAAGCAACTACGATATTGAATCTTCGGACTACGAATTATCTCTCAATCCGATCACGATCATCTTTAATGTAACGATGAACGACTATGTTGCCCTAGTGCAGACGGCAGACCAGAACCCGGATCGCTTTTACGATACTGATTATCTCCAGAAAGCAAATGACCATTTGGCAAGCCGCGACTCGTTCCTCATTTTGAAAATAGACGGTAAAGTAACATTCACCGGCAATTCTAAGCAGCACAAAAGAATGGAAACGCTCCCAGGCTTTATTAAATATGAAAAAGGTACCGACAACATTGTATATATGGATCAAGGTGCTTCAATGGTAACTAAGAAAAAAGACTTTTACTTCTCCAACGGAACACAGGGACAGCTCTTTTTGGTGACCAATTTAGCATCTCTGGCACCTCATTGGAAAAAAGCGATATTTGATCTGATCTACTCTTTCTTAGCGATCATTTTGATCACCGCGCTGCTCCTCGTGATCTGGCTCTATCGAAGTATCGCATATCCGATCAGCATACTGCGCATTGCCACGATTCAAATTGGTGCCGGTAATCTGGATTACCCGATCCATCCGATATCGTCGGATGAAATTGGTGAATTATGTCAGGAATTTGAGGAAATGCGTATCCGCTTAAAATCTATGATGGATGAACGTATTCATTACGAGGACGCCACCCGTGAAATGCTAAACAACGTATCTCATGATCTAAAGACGCCATTAACAGCGATCAAAGGGTATTCCGAAGGACTGTTGGACGGCATAGCGGGCACCGAGGAAATGCAGCACAAATATCTGCATACCATTTATGCCAAAGCAAACGATATGACCTATTTGGTCGAAGAACTTTCTCTATTTGCCAAAATGGAACAGAGCAGACTTCACTATGATCTCATTCCAATCAATCTGTCCGATTACTTTACGGATTGTATGGAAGATCTTTCCCTTGATCTGCAGAGTTACGGCATGACATTGTCCATGTTTAACTCTACGCCGCCAGACACCAAGGTGATGGCAGATCCTGAGAAATTAAAACGAGTGATCTTTAACATCGTGAATAATGCTGAAAAATATATGGATCATTCACCGTCTACCCTGCACGTTATTATCACCGAAGAACCCTCTAAACCGGAGCAGCCGCCATTGTATCGACAGCTCAACAAGGACGGTTCCGAGATTGAGCCTGCATTGCCACCAGACGAATTTATACGAATCCACATTGAGGATGAAGGCCCCGGCATTGCCGCAGCCAGTTTACCATATATATTCCAACAATTTTACCGCGCCGATGCCTCTAGAACTTCATCAACAGGTGGAAGCGGTCTGGGACTCTCCATCGTCGAGCAGATCATTTCTGCACACGGCGGTAAAGTGTGGGCTGAAAGTGTAGAAGGCGTTGGAACGAGCATTATATTTACCCTGAAAAAAGCAAAAAACACTGATTTATCCTAAGGAGGTACATTCATGAGCAATATTTTGATCATTGAAGATGACACTGCCATTGCAGAATTAGAAAAAGATTATTTAGAATTAAGCGAATTTCATGTAGAGATCGAACATGAGGGCAGTGAGGGTGCTGCCAGAGCTATCGATGAAGATTTCGACCTGATCTTACTGGATCTGATGTTACCCGGCATGGATGGTTTCGAGATCTGTAAGCTGATCCGTGAAAAGAAAAACACACCGATCATTATGGTTTCCGCCAAAAAGGAAGACATTGATAAGATTCGCGGTTTAGGTCTGGGGGCTGATGATTACATGACCAAACCGTTCAGTCCAAGCGAACTGGTAGCTCGCGTCAAAGCGCACCTGTCCCGCTACAAACGGCTCACCTCTGCCGGGCAGGAGACAAATGAAGTCATTGAGATCCGCGATCTGGTTATTGATAAAACAGCCCGCCGCGTCATTCTTGCCGGTGAAGAGAAAACATTTACCACCAAAGAGTTTGATCTCCTCACCTTTTTGGCAGAACATCCAAACCATGTTTACTCCAAAGAAGAACTCTTTAAGAAGATTTGGGAAATGGAATCTGTCGGTGACATTGCAACCGTTACCGTACACATCAAAAAAATACGCGAAAAGATCGAAGAAAACACCTCAAAGCCAAAATATATTGAAACGATCTGGGGCGTCGGATATCGTTTCCGCCTCTGATCCCTTTCGTATATTAGATATTATTTGCATCTCTAATTGCATTTCGGGAATTGGATCGCAGTTGCGTCTCTAATTTCATTTAAGGTATTGGATCGCAGTTGTGTCTCTATGCCATTGTTTTATTTATGATGCAGTTTTTCTTCCAGCCGGCGCAGCCGTTTTGCGGCCTCCGGCTGTTGTTTTTCCAGACGCTTTTCCAACTTCACACGGCTAGCCTTCAATTTCTCTAAAATCTCAGGATTGTCCTGTTGCAGCTGTCTGGCAATATGACGACGACGTTTTTCGATCAATTCCAGCACAACTCTGCGATTATGTTCTTCTGTCATATGCTCCGGTAATTCGTCCATATGAAGTTCCATACGACGCAGGAATTCATCCTCATCGATCGCACCAAGCGTATGCCATGTTTCCATCAACTCCTCGATTCCCTGCTCAGCCAACTGCTCGAGATCCGGCATCTGATGGATATGTTCCAACACAATATGCACACGCCGCTCAATCTCATTAACCGTATCTTCTCCAAATGCCCACGCAAATTCTTCCAAAGTATTTTCTGCTTCTGCCGGAATATTCATAATAAACTGTCGTTTCTGCTCCGGCATTGAAGTTACCGGATAAGGCTCCCTAATACCTGCATCATGTAAAGCAGCCGTAATTGTTCTGCGCACATATCCTTTTTGGATCATCTGCCCTTTGCCAAGCTTTCGCAACTTAGCGTTGATCCCCTCGTGATGCTCTGTCATATAAAATGCAATGCCTCTGCCCTGCAGACTGTCTGCAAGCTGTTCCAACCGATCCGCCGCTGTAATATCAATATTTGTGACAGCTCCGGCATCGACAATGACCACCTTTGTGTCATCCGTAATACTTTGCTCAATATCATCCACAAAAATTTTGACATTTGCAAAAAATAAACTCTCACTGAACTGATACATAACAACATGATCGATCGGATACGCAAAACGATTTTTGGCGCGGTCATAAAATCCATCCCGCCCCGGAATAATCCCCAAAAAGCAGCGTGGAGGATCTGTTTCACGCAGAATGACTTCTACAAAAGATAAGATAATACCAATGATAACGCCGTAAATTGTTCCAAGCATCAGTACACCAAAGAGAGCTGCCATATAAATATAAAATTCAATCCGACTCACGCGGAATAATCTCACCGCCAGATCAAATTCCACCACTTTCATCAAGGCTGATATCACGATAGCGGTAAGCACCGGCACCGGCAAATACCCTATAAATCCGGTACCAAACAGCAACACACACACCATTGTCAAACTCGCTGTGATCGAAACTAACTGCGTTTTGCCGCCATACTGGTCATTCATGGAAGTACGTGAAATACTCCCGTTGACCGGACAGCATCCAACAACGGCTGCACCAAAATTTCCGACAGCACATGCCAAGATTTCACGATTGTCTTTGATCTTATATCCATTTTGAAAAGCAAAGTTATTTTCAGAAAGCAGTGTTTCTGCCATCACCACCACTGCCACGATAAGTCCTCTTCCGACGGCCTGCGTCATATTTACTCCGCCCAGATCCGGCAGACGAAATGACGGGAGACCGTTTTTTACATCTGCAAGCATACGCACGCCATATTGCCCTAAGGAAGCATATTTCGTCAAAAGCACACCCGCCACCATCACAACAACAACCATCGGAAACTTCGGCGCTATTTTACGGCTTATTACAATGATCAGCAAAGAAACACACCCCAATACTACTGACATCCCATTCACGTGATGCATAGTTTTCCATAAATGGTGCAATAGTTCCGGAAGCTCCCCTGTTCCGGAGGAAGCACCCAGTACCTTTGGTATCTGCATCAAAATGATCGTCACAGCAATGCCGCTGACAAAACCACCCATAACCGGTGTCGATATAAAATCTACCATCTTTCCGGCTTTCAATACATAAAACAGCAACAACCACAATCCGGTGCATAAGGCGATCATGGAAATATAATCGATCGCTTCCGCAGATCCAAATGCAATTCCAAGGGAGCTCACACTGGCGCCAACAATTGCTGCCGGTGCGGCATCCACGCCAAAGATAAACTGTGGCGATGTCGAAAAGCAGGCAAATAAAAGAATCGGAAGTACCGAACCATACAGCCCATAAACGGCCGGAAGGCCCGATACTTCCGCATATCCCATGGCGATCGGAATAGACACTGCCGCCATTACAACGCCCGCGATCAAATCCTTTGCCAAATAATTCTTTTTATAATTATGTAATGTAGTAAATAAACGCATAAACAATCCTCCCATCTCAGACGTCTTTGCCAGCAACCGCATCAAGGCAGCAGCAAAAGGTATCCGTTGTCTGACATGCTCACTTGTCTATCATTTTACCACATTTTTTGACGATCTGCAGGCAAAATCTATTTCTACGGACTACATCGCATGACCTGCCGTCAAAACCTATTTCTACGGATTTACTACATCGCATGACCTGCCGTCAAAATCTATTTCTACGAATTTACTACATCGCATGACCTGCCGTCAAAACCTATTTCTACGGATTCACTACATCGCATGACCTGCCGTCAAAACCTGTTCCTGCGCCTTATTTACCGCATCACATAATTCGCCAAAATAAAACATCTCATCTTCCTGATAGCAGGCTGCCAGCAATGCATCCAACTCATACATTGGATTCCATTTACGCATACCACATGCTGCAAATGTGCTGTTGACCATGTCACGAAAAACATCTAGAGCTTCTCCCTGCTCATATCTGCTCTCTTTTTGCTCGATCGAACTTTGATATTGCTTTTGTGCAACATACAGTATCATCGGCAGAAAATCCTCGCGCTGAATGAGCTGGCATCTTCGATGATGTTCTTTGCTGAATTTCTCGACCCAGACCTTAGCCTCCAAGACCGTCTCCGCATAATAACTATCCTTCGTGTAATCTGCAATAAATCGACCGATCCATTCCGGGCAAGCCTCCTTTGACTCCATATCGGAAAGTACATTCAGCGCAATATTGGTGCGTATTTCCCGCTCTTTCTGTAAAGGAGTATTTAGCATATCCGACAAATGTTTGGACGTTAATTCCGGCAGGGGTGATTGCTTTACCTCATTTGAAAACAGTTCAATGATCGTAGAATTATACGCCTTCTTAGAATTGACCATATGATTCAATTCGTGAAGCATTTCCAATACATCATTATTTACATCTTTTTTCTTGCGTCTGGCTCCGGCGATATATTTCTCGATCAACTGATACTCCTTTTCAGATTCCGCAGAACATTTCATCCTGATCCATGTTGCAAAATCTGTCTCGCGGATCAGATTATCCAGGCTGCGTTTTGCATCCTCTCTGATCACGTCTATTATCATATATTTGTAAGTATTCAGATAGTCTAGAGTTGTCAGACTATATCCCTTGAAAAATTGGCTGTTTTCCCGCATCCACTTCATGAATGCCTCTTTGCTGCTGTTTTTATGATAGGCAAACTCCTGCATGAGCTGATTCGTACTATGCGTATGTATTAATTGCGTCTGCGTTTGGAACGATTTCTCATAGCCATCGATCATCTTAAGTGCCTGTTCATAAGAATAATGATGATCCAAACAATATAAAAAGATAACTTCTCTGTAATCATTATACTGTGCCGCCGGCTGACCAATTCCTTCCTGCAGAAAATGATTCAACCGCTGCACACTAAATCCCAAACAAAAGCTGATCATGTATGCCTGAGCTCGATTTGGCGTAGCCATACCATTGATCCCAAACCACCGGCGCATTGTTGGTCTGGAAGCCGGATATGGTTCGGTCAGCTTATTCATCATAATGCGGAATGCCTTTTTACGGTCTGCTTCTTCCTTCCCCTCCACACCCATGAGTTCCATCATATACCAACTACTCTCCCGGTGCTTTTTCTTCAGGATATCTTTTACTTCCGCATAAAATTTCTTTTTTGATTCATCGCGTCTTGTTGTATTCATGCCGTACGTTCTCCATTTCTTCTTACTGTCTTTATTCATTAAGGAATGACACCAACAAACTTTTTCTTAGATTTGGAAGGTTTCTTCGTCGCTGTTACAGTTCTCTGTGGAGATACTGTTTCCTTGGATCTAGCAGTGCTTTTTGGCTTAACAGTCCGCTTCGGTTTCGCTGACTTTTTTGGTTTCGTGGTGCGCTTTGGCTTTGCCGTTTTCTTTGGCGTCACTGTCTGCTTTGCATCCGCTGTCTGTTGCGGATCCCCCACTGTCGATGTTGCGGGATCGTTCTTCTGTACCCCTGCGGAATCTTTCGCATTCGTCTCATCCGCATGATCGGTACGAATCGCCTGTCCGGAAGCAGTCTTTGATTCTGTCATGCCTGGTCTGCCTGACGCCACCGGTGATCCAATGGCTGACAATTTGCCGCCCATTGTCAAAAGCGCACAGACAGCTAACACTCCTGCCAACACCACTGCGCCCCCTGCCAACAGTACACGTTTGCTCTTGTGCTGAAAATACAATACCACTCGCTGCACCCAGCCTCTCGATTCATACAGTGCCGCTTCTAATGATTCCATGCTTTGAAATCTGCGATTTGCTTTGACCGCCATGCCTCGCATGATCGCATCCTCTTCTGTCGCAGACAATCGAATATGTGGCATATCCCGCAACAGCTTGATGTCATCATGGATCATTCGCTCAATCGACTCGTTTGGCACGATCCCTGTCAACATAAAATACATTGTCGCACACAAAGAATACACGTCAGACCAAGCTCCCCAATTACCTCTGCCGCGATACTGCTCCTCCGGCGTATATCCGCGCTTAAATAACACCGTCATGCTCTGTGTCATAGTCTGACGTTCTGCTCTGGCTGACCCAAAATCAATTAAGACTAACTCTTCCTTTTGATTGACTAATATATTATCCGGGCTGATATCTCTATGAATGATCCCTGTCTTATGGATCGCAGATAATGCTTTGATCACCGGATGTATCATTTGGAGTACACGCTCTCCGGCAATCGGACCGTGCTCTTTGATATATTCTTTTAGCGTGATCCCGTCTACATATTCCATAACCAAATAAGCTGTTCCATTCGCATAAAAGAAATTAATAACAGAAACCACGCCGGCGATGCCGTGAAACTTTGCTAAGATCTTTGCCTCATTATAAAATTTTTCCAGACCATTCTTGTAACTTTCGTCCTCGTCCCCGGCATACACATATACCGTGTTTCCCGTATCACTTTCCTCTTCCAACATATCTCTGCTCACATGATTGATCGGAAAATATTCTTTAATCGCTACAATCTGGTCGAGAAGCATATCCCTGCCAATATATGTAATTCCAAAGCTCCCCTCACCGAGAACTCTGCCTATCAAATATCGTTCTTTTAATATACTCCCCAGACGAATGCAACGTGGTGCTCTATCATAACTTTCCAGAGAAAACCCACACAGTGGACAAGTTGATCTTTTGTCTTTTCCCTTGGGAAAGGCTTTCATGCACCCCATGCAGTATGTCATTCGTTCTGTTGTCATACGCTGTCCATCCTTGTTATTCATTACTTATGCTTACATTTTTAAGAATAGTATATCACAAATTCGCAACGCAAGGGAGCTTGTTCACTTGCGCAGAATTTGTGAACGACAAAATCATAAAGTGCAATGCACGACAGATGCGAAGCATCTGGATTTTGGAGTTATTATATCACAAACTTGATACCCATTAAAATTTTTCCGTTTTTTTCATTCTTCATCGTATCGACACTTTCGCAACATTAGAATACACACTTTTTACTTTTTTTCCTCGCACTTTTCGATAGGTCTTCACCCGAAAATAATATGTTTGTCTGCGACTGCTGCAGCGTATACGAAAACGACGGCGATTTTTTCGGATCGAACTGGATGTTAACGGCAGTCTCTTCCAACCTCTTTTTTTCATGCGGTAATAAATTATAACATTTGTGCCCTTGTATTTACACAATCGCAGCGAAATATAACGGATCACGCCGACCCGTCCTGCACCTGCTTTGATCTTTGGACGTATCATATTATTGGCAGCCTTTTGTCTGGATGCCGTCATCTTTTTGGATATTGCATTTTTCTTTGGTTTTGATTTCGCTGTCGCACGTGGTTTCACGGTTGGTCTGATCGTTGGTTTGACCGTTGCAATCGGAATTATCCCCGTTGAAGCATCAATGTCCTCTTGCGTGATCGTATCATTGGCTACCTTTTTACCCGTCATCGGATCCCGATATGTTCCGTTTTTCAGATCATTGAGCGCCGCCTTGAGACCGGTGATCGTAAACGTGATCTCTATGCTGTCCATCGGTACCGCAATATTGTCATATCTGGCAGCCGCATATAACGGTCCGCAAGTTTCCCAGCAACATGTCAATGCATAACAGGCAGCGTCCTCGTTTTCCAATAAAACCGGAGTAAGTCCTTGTTCTACCGTCACACCATCTACTTTCAGAGAGACATTAGAAATGTTAACTCCGGAATAGATTCCTGTCCCATTTTTCTCTGTCTTCACAGACAGATCCGTTGCGATCTGCAGTATATTATACTTTTGAGACGCGCTTAAATTAATTCCACTAATGCCAACCGTATACTCACCATCCCGGTTAATAAACACATCTTTCACGGTTGTCGTTGCCGCATCCACTTCCTTACCATTTGCTCGAATATATGAATAACTGGATAGGTAGGTGTCTTTGGTAAAACTACTGCGATAATCCCAAGTCGAATCCATCTGGTAGGATACATAGGCGTGTATGCCTTTCTGCGCCCAAAGCTCGTGATCGATATACGGTGCCGGCGTTGCCGTTGGCTTCTCGTGCGCGTTCCCATTCGCATTTCCATTTCCATTCGTATTGGTATTCTTTGAAACGTCGGATACCGTAAACGCCACCTCGATGACAGAGCCGGCGCCTAACGTCAGTATCTTTTCGCTGAACAGATCGATCATATCCCATTCATTAAAACCATATGACGTATACTCTTCTCGATAATTGTTGCAATAATCAGCAACATAATAATGATATGCCAAATACGGATTTAGAATCGTTGCTGCGTAATTTTTTTCTTCATCCGAATCACGATATCCCCATAAACTTCCCGGGTGCAACAGTTTTCCATTAGAAAAAGAATACTCGTTCTTCTGTGTACCGTCCGCAGATGTGATCGTCATACCGGTAACGTCTACTTTCATCTTGCTTCCCGAATACAGATTGGTATCCAGCCAGATCATCTTCATTCCATCATCCAATGCTGTCGTGTAAGAAATGGTATAATCTCCCTCTTTTGTGATCTGCATCACATCTGTAGTTGTAAAATCTGCAAAGATCACCTCATCCCAATTCTCTGACACATAACTGATCCCTACACGAAAGTCATCGTCTTTCCCCTGGAACTGCTTTGTCGCTTCATAATTTGGCGTACCACACACTGTCTCATTTTCCTCAGCCGCCGCTTTTTGGATCATGCTATTTGAAAAACCTGGCATCGAACACAATAATGCCAGTACCACAATACACGCAATTCGCCTTTGTCTTATTTTCATAATGCTCCCCTTACCATAATTCTACTCATTCACCATAAAAATCTACAGGATATTTCCATCCGTTCAGATTAAACTCCTTTTATTATACCGATAATCGCCAGCCGATACAAGAAGCAAAAAAGCAAAGCCAGCGCTTTTATCACACTACACAACAGCAATTTCCTATTAAAGCAAAAAAGCATAGTCTTTTCGATCTCTCGAATTGACTATGCTTTTTAGAAAGAGGGTTTATAAGTATTGTCCGCACAGGATCATTGTTCCTGTGCGGAACACAGGACAAACAAGATAACTCTCTTATTTCTTGATCTTTATCTTCTTCGTTTTACTGTATGGACCAAATATCTTCTTTCCCTTTTCATCTAATCGGTAAGCGCGTACACGAATATAATAGGTCTTCTTTTTCTTCAGCTTCTTGATCGTCAGTTTTCTCTTCTTCGTCAGTTTCGTTTTAGCCTTTTTGAACTTTTTGTTCGTGCTATACTGCACGCAGTATCCATTCGCTCTGGCAACTACTTTCATGGAAATGACTAACTTCTTGGAAGCCTTGTTCTTAACCGATAAGAATCTCGCTTTGCCAACGACAATCTTTGGTGCCGCCTTTTTCGGCTTATCACTTGGTTTTACAGTCGGTCTCACCAGCGGCGTATGTGTTGGTTTGACAGTCTGTGTTGGCACCGGTCTCTTCGTCGGCTTAACAGTTGCAACCGGATTCTGTGTCGGCTCGCCACTAGGAGATGGGGTCACATTTGGATCATCTTCCGGCTCCGGTGTCGGAATGACAACCGGATCATCACCTTCCATCTCATAGGAAACATCAGGCGTTGCATCCATTCCAACATCATACGTCTTGCCCTCCTCTGCTCCCAACGTGACATTGATCTTCTTCGTCTCGATACCATTGGATACGATAATGGTTCTTGCAACCTTCTTCTCGTAACGATTATATACATCCAATGCTTTAAGCTTTCCATCTTCAATGACTGAAGTAAACGTCAATGGTCTGTCATACTGCTTCGAAGGTTTTACAATACTAAAGGCTGCCGTATTATCGATCAGATTCAGTTCCTCTGCTGCAGCACTGCCATTGTATGCTGTTGCCTGCAACGATATTGATACATTCTTGGCTTCACTGGTAAATTTCGGTGTGTAGTTAAACTGTAACACATATTCACCACGGTTGATCGCTTCCATAGCATCTTTACCACTAATAACGATCAACTTCTTATCCTCATCAAATGATGCACCGGCAGTTGTCGGCTTCACAGTCACTGCTTTCTTATCGACAGATGTCAAGGCAACACGGATCGTATCATCCTCTGTCAACGCCTTTGTACCGGCATTGCTGATAACGACCTGTACAATACGCTCTCCACCTTGCAGATTCTCTACCACTTCCGGATTACCAAGTACCATATCCGTACCAAGCAGTGTTAACTGTGCCTTCGCAGTTGCTCCATTGTCTGCTGCAACCTCAAAAGTCTCATTTTGCAAGGTATTGCCAAGTGTGTAACTAAAGCTCACCTGACCATGCTCTCCACTCTCCAAATGAATTGGAAGCGCATCCGCAACCGTTGTACCTGACTGTTTCACTGTGACAGAATCCATAGCCTTCCGTCCGGCATTCGCAAAGGACAGTGTCACATTGATCGTACTATTCTGCTCCACATTCTGTCCAAAAGTATCTGCCGATACCTCTGATAACTCATTCTGAATGGTCTTCGTACCGGTGATCAGTCTTGCCGGCTGCTCCTCGTCCTTTGTCTGCGTCAGATCGGTATCTTTCGTCGTCTCAGACTGTGTTGATGTCTGCGCACATGAAACTGTTGTAAAACGGTCACCATCTACTACCACACTGCCTCCTACCAACATCTCATTAGCAGACGCCGTACCGGTAATCTCATACTGCATCGACAGTGTCCCCGTCTTTGCATTCAAGTATTTCACATACGTATGCATCTTAGAGTCATCGCCTGCCGACTGCCAATACACAGCAGTGTCACTGATCGTATCTCCACCTTTGGCAAAATCAAAATTCTCCGTAACTTCTCCGGAGTCTTTCATAGAAACTGCATTAGCACTGCCGTCTTTTTGATAACCCTGTAATGCCAAATACGAATCTGTAAGTTCACCTTTTTTGTATTCCGACTGCTTCCATGCTGCTAAGAACATACCACCGTCGTTCGTTACATATTTCACACGTGGCTGCGTCTCTCCCGCATCATTACAGGTGATTCGGTTTACACTCTTCTGGGCTCCATCCTTCACAATATATGAATAAAGCTCTCTCTCCTGCACCTCTTCACTGCTGCCCATGGTTGCCAATACCATCGCCGTACCATCGTCAGACAGTGCTACATCATACGCCTGGGCTCCCTTAATCTCGCCACGTTCCAAATAAGCCGGTGCACTCCAATCTGTTCCATCATAGTAACTATAACAGATCTTCTTTTCTCCCATCATATCTTTTTGAAGTGTTTCTGCATCCGTATCCGCAAGATTATAGGTGTCACTCTGCCATACTACAATTGCTTTTCCGTTGTTTACTGCTACTTCCGGTGCCATATCGGCCACATTATTTGCAGTAAGCGTCGTATGCTTTCCATTAACATATACATGAATCTCGGAGGAGTTAAACGTAGCGTTTAATTCTTTGCTGTCAACATTTCCATCCGAATCAATGTCAGAATCATACACAGCAGAATCAAAGGCTAATACCTTTAAGCTGCCATCAGAAGCATAATCTACTGAATTAACCGTTTCCGATTTGCCTTCTGTTCTCCATGAAGTAAGTACTTCCGGTTTCGTCCATTCTCCGCTTTCTTTTGTGCTAACCGCAGGATTGATACTTACAAGATCCTCAAGCGTATCTGAATAGGTGAGTGCCATACTATTGCCATTGGCTGCAAGCACCGGCGGCACATCCGGATTGATATACTGTGTCCAATCTGCGCCCTTCTTCTTCGAAGAATACCGTACCACCTTACCGGTAGTCTCATTACTCATATTTGCAAAGTCCAACGGATTCGGTCGCCCTGCCGGGAATTTGTCCCAATCCTGATACGTTCGTACCTTACTGAAGCCGGTTCCGCATATTTGTTTGTGATACCGAATAAATAATCCTTTGTACTCAAAATCTAAGGAGATACTTCCGGTAAAATTCAAACAGCCACCATAATAAGCTTTGGTCTTCTTAAGATCACTGAATGTAACGATACGATTGTCATATCCGATAGACAACCGTCCAACCGGGCCAAACTTGATCTTTACAATCTTACCATCAAAACCAATTCCTCCACTGGCACATACATAACCCTCTACGCCGACGAGAATGTCTGATACAAAATTATATTCACTGGTAACCGTCAGATTATTCGTCTGGAAATTCATACCAACGAACTTATCATGATATGGATTCTGACCACTGAGCAGCGCATCGACACTGACAGTACATCCCACTTTGATTCCATAATAGATCGGGATGATGCCAACCATCGTATTGTTATTAAAACCAAATTCATAACCCAGTGTTCCGGCAATACCACCACCGGTATAGGTCAAGATCCATTTGCCATCAATATAGTCTGCCGTACCAAATGCATATCCGGACAGCGTCTTGGACACTTTATTGTCACGCAGATCATTGATCGTCTCTGTCACTACCGATACAACATTATTTTCATCGAGTCCCGCTGTACCAATGGCAACCATAAAGGTTTTCTTCAGCGGATTGTCGGTATCCTGGTATGCGATCTTCATTGGCAATACCTTCGGAATATTAAAGGATAACTTACGGTTAATAACCTCTCCGGCTGATATCTGCGGCGTCTCGATCGTTCCACAGAAGTTTACCTCTGTCGGCTTCGCCGGCTTACCAATCTCTGAAATATTACATACGGTATAGTCTGCCGGCTGATCTGCAAGCACCTCTCCACTCGCTGCTTTGATCTGATACTGCGGCGTAAACTTACCTACTGCTGCGTTTTTGGTGTTGATCGCAAATTCTGTTTGCTTCCACTCATATTTCATACCATCGACGGATGCCACGCTCTCAGAAACGCTAGGGATCTCCTTGTCATTAATAAACATGGAAACCGTATGTTTCTGTGAAACCTGAGAGTATACGATCACTTTCTTATCATATCCTTTATAAAGCGTAAGATCGCGAACAAACTCATAATTTTGATCTCGGGATGTTAATACGCAGTCATTCGTTCCATAGCAAGGCTGCAGCCATATGGACGTTCCGGTATTTTCCTGATATCCGTCTCGATACAATGGATAACGCACAAGCTGTGCCGCATAGGCATCATCCTTTGCCGTGACCTCCACTAACACATCGGCGTCCTTCAGTTCCTGCACATCCTCATACTCTAATGTGATCGTCTCTGAACTCCTGGACAATTTCTTCGCTTCTGTTTTGTTGGCGGAAGCGATCACATTTCCATCCAGATCCACGATAAAGGATCGAACTGTAATATCAATATCCTCATCATCATGTCCATATCCTTTTAACGTCACATTTTGTTTGTAAGTGGACGATACCGGATATATATTGATCGGATAAGAGCCATCACTCTCACCACTCTTCAAATCCTCTAACGGTACTTCGGACTTGCACACGCCACAAGTTACTCCGACATCACGATAACTTGTTCCCAGCTTCCATACCACAGCATCTCCGTTGGATAACTGTTTCACCGTTTGATTGGAAGTATTCATCTGTGTCCATTTAACGTTCTTCTTAACCTCTGCCTTTGCTGCATAGCTTGCTTTGTCATTGTCCGCCAAATAGGACTTGTAGCTGTCAGCCGTGACAGGTCTGATAATATAAAGCGCATCCTTTAAGGTTGTCACATAAACACTCAGACGGTAGATCTGTTCTGTGGTCTCATCCGTGATCGTCACATAGGAAAAACCTTCATTTTTGCCGATCAACGTAAGCTTCGTCCCCTCTACCGAACAATCTAAGATATCTTCCTTTGAAGATACCGCCGTAAATACATCATCTTCCGATGCACCGCCCTTAATATCCAAATGACGTACCATCGTAGCCTGATTCAGCTCATTGTAAAAGGTATCCGCATCATCTGCATTTTTTACTGCTTTGGCAATCGCCGTCCGATTGGAAAGTCTATAAATTTTTGATATAGGTTCTCCATTTTCCTCCACAGAAAGCGGGGTCTTCTTTTTCTTTTCCCAAGTAGCATACATCGTTAAGGTCTTTTCACCCTCATAACGGGAACCGGCCTCATACATATCACCGGTACCGTCCTTCTTGGTATTCCAACCTATGAACTCATATCCTGTTCTCTTCGGCTCTTCCACCGTAAGCACCGAATTATAAGTATCCTCTTTACACTGCGTATTCGGCGATTCGATCACCTTATCCGTAGTGTTCACATTGTAATTCAATGCATACTCGCCATCTGCCATTGCTTTATCCGAAAACGTATCGACCGCATCCATAACCTCCGGCGTGATACCGTTTGTTACCGGCTTCTCCCATTCAATGTAGTCACCCTTTTTATATCCTCTGTTGCAAGACATATAATAGCCAAATCCATTCGAGCTTACAAACTGGATTCCATTCTCATCATATTTCGTAACTTTACCCATGCACAGCAAGCCCTTAATACCATCTTCATATACTCTATTCATATATTTTTTGCCCTTAGCGGTCGAGCATACATTATCCGCTGTACCGACTAAAGATTTGTCCGGCAGATTCTTAGACGTGCCAGCAACAACCGGCTTATCATTTTTCTCATACATAAACAGTGCAAACGGATATCTGTCATCTCCGCTATAACGGAATATAAAATAACGATCCTTTACCTGCTTCTCCGAATACTGATGTCCCCTTGAGGCGTTGGCCGTTCCCCAAGAAGCATCATATGGATAACCATTGATCTTATTTGCTGACGTTACATTATCAAAAAACTGATTGCTGCTTAACTTTACCTTAAACAGACCAGACTCATAATGGCGATCCCACGTTGCATACATGGTCGCAGTTCGATTGGAAGTATACGTGCCGCCGGCTGCATACGTGGTGCCGCTTCCGTCTGCCCGTGTATTCCATCCGGTAAAAGTATATCCACTTCTCTTCGGCACTTTTGAAGACAACGTCAACGGCTGTCCTCCCTGTTTGACCTGATCTTCCGGCATATCCGTAACCGCTTCACCATTTGCCTGATACATGACTGCAAACTCACCGGCAGTCAACTGGTGTGACGAATAATCCGTCATTGCAGCAAGCTCTTTCACGGTTGCCTTCTTCGCAGTCGATTCCCATGCAATCTTCTCTCCAATACCACGCCCCTGATTGCCGCTCAGGTAATAACCAAATTTATTTTTGCTTATAAAATACATTCCGTTAGAATCTGCTTTTCCGACCTTGCAAAGTGCCATAACACCTTCCACACCATCGGCATACGTTTCCTTCATATACTTCTTAGCAGTGGCCGTCAGTGTGACATTTTTCTCAAGTCCGATACGAGATCCCTCGAGCAGGCGATCCGATTGATCTACAACGACCGGTGTACCATTCTCATCGTACAAACACAGTGCGATCGGATAATCCTCGTCACCGGAATACTTGAGAACAAAATAACGTTCCTTCATAATTTCCGTTGTCAGCTGCTGACCCTCGGAATCATTAGCACTGCCCCACGATGCATCATATGGCAGTGCATTCAGTCTACCGGTACTCATGATATAGTCAAACAACTGATCAATACCGTAGCATCCTGAAAAAACACCTGTCGTGTATTCTCCTTCCCTTACCACAGACTGTGAGTCTACTGATGCTGCCTTGATCGTGATTCCCTCAAAGGATGTTGACGAAAAGACCATTCCCAACGTCAGCACACAGCAGATCACACGCTTCATAACCTTGTGTAAATTCATAGGTTCCCTCCTTCTTCTATTGTTTCCATTGTCTGTTGCAAAACAAAACCTCATACATTACTATACTTTCTTCAACCTGCCACACCGCATTCCTATCACATTTACCGGCTGGAAAGTTGATTTCCCCATGTAGAAATTATATCATCTTTGGAGGGAGGGGGTGCCCACGTGGCGTGAATGGTCAAAATAGGGTGTGAAAAGTATAGGGGATGAAGGACACAGAAACAGACAGAATAGAAAAACAGGGCTGCACCTCAACTTATATTGTTAAAGTGGCAGCCCTATGTTTATATACTATTTTCTAATAATTTCGTCATCATGCCTTAACTACTTTTACATTCTTATTTCCCTTTTTCTTTAAGAATTTCTTGTATTTTTTCAGCATCTTCTTCGGCACTTTAATGACTAATTTCTTATGTGTTCCCTTAAAGGCATTGCTTCCAATGGAACTGCTTGTTAACTTGGTCGACTTGATAACAATGGTCTTGAGCTTATTACATCCGCGGAATGCATCCCTACCTATGCTTGTAATATTGCTATCAATTACTACCTTTTGTAATTTCTTATTGTTTGCAAATGCTTTTGGCGCAATAGAAGTAACTGTATAAGTAATTCCGGCAATTTTTACTTTCTTCGGTACATTTACCTTTTTACTTTTTGTTACCTTACTATATGCCACCTTTGGTTTCTTAGCATTAGAAGAAATCACTTTGTAAGCTCCCTGCTTATTTTTCAAAGTTGTTCCTTTAGCCGCCGGTTTTTTCACTGGAGCCGGTGTCTTAGTAGGCATCGGGGTCTTAGTAGGTATAGGGGTCGGTGTGACATCCGGCTCGTTGCTCGGCGTTACCGTCGGCTCTTCTGTTGGGTCTATTATTGGCTCTTCGGTCGGCTCTGTTGTCGGCTCATCTCCCGGCGTTACCGTTGGTTCAGCACTTGGGAGCGGCACTATCGTTGATGGTTTTATTGACGGGACTATCGTCGGTGCCATACTTGGCGCTAATGTTGGTGCCGGTACTGCTGTTGGCTCTGCACTTGGCGCTAATGTTGGTGCCGGTACTGCTGTTGGCTCTGCACTTGGTGCTGTCGTCGGTGCCGGTACTGCTGTTGGCTCTATACTTGGTGTCACAGCTGTTGGTGTCGGACTTGGCACCAAAGTTGGTTCTGCACTTGGTGCTGTCGTCGGTGCCGGCATTGCTGTCGGTGTCGGTGCCGTACTTGGTACAGTTGTTGGCTCTGTACTTGGCGCTAATGTTGGTGCCGGTACTGCCGTCGGAATTATTGTTGGCACAACCGTCGGTGCCACGGTCGGCGTTGCTGTCGGCATCATAGACGGCACAGCCACAGAATTATCCACCGAAGCATCAATATCAGCCTGCGTAATATCGGCATTCTGTATATATTCACCCGTCATCGGGTCTTTATATGTACCATTTCGCAAATCAGTTAATGCTGCTTTTAGACCTGAGATGGTAAAAGTAATCTCAATGCTGTCTTCCGGAGTCGGAAGTATCTCATCTTTGGATCCAACATACAACGGACCACTATTTTCAATGCCAAAACAATTTTTTAATATGAAACAGTAAAAGTTTTCATCTTCTTTTTGAGGCAGATTCATTCCTGATGCAACTTCTTTTCCGTCAATCTTTATTGATGCATCCGTCACTTTCACATCCGAATATATTCCATTACGGTTATTTTCGGTTTTCGCCGAAATGTCTGTCGCTATACCGAGAATATTAAACGCTTTCGAAGCAGAGAGGTCAACGCCTTTTAATGCAATCGTATATTGTCCATCTCGATTAAGAAATACATCACGAACCTGTACATCCGCCGCATTGACCTCTTCTCCACCTGCCTTTATATAGTTATAATTAGAATCCGTCTTACTGGTTCTATATGTATTTCGATAGTCCCATGTTCCATTCATCTGATACGCAATATATGCATGAATACCTTTCCGTGCCCAAAGCTCATTATCAATGTAATCTTTTGGCTGTTGCGTTGCAATCGGTGTTGCTGACACTTCCGGAGTATTCGCAGGCTCTGATGATGGAACAAATGTCGGTGGCAGCGTTGGGTCGCATGGCTCTGTTGTCGGCTCTGCCGTTGGTTCTGCACTCGGCTTTATGACCGGTGTTGACATTGGTGCCGCACTTGGCTCCGTTGTTGCTTCCTTCACATTCTTTACCTGAAATGACACAGTAATCGTCGAGCCTGTTCCTAATGTTTTTACATCAGTAGCAAACATATTGATGGAATCATCTGAATCAAATCCATATTTTTTATATTCATCTCTATAATTATCAGCCGAACTATTTATGTAGAAATAATACTTCAAATATGGATTTAATATTGTTGCTGCATAATTCTTTATGTCATCAGAATCCCGATATCCCCACATGCTGCCTGGCTTGATCATTTTCCCATTGCTAATGTTATATGTATCCGTCTTAGTTCCATCAGCAGAAGTAACCGATACACCGGTAACATCCACTTTCATATTGCTACCCTTATACAAATTAGTATCCAGCCAAAGCATCTGCATTCCATCATCATCCGCTGTTGTGTATGAAATTTCATAATTTCCTTCACCTGTAACCTGCATCGCATGCGAGGTAGTAATATTCGCAAAATAGTTCTCATTCCAATTATCTGACGCATATGAGATTCCAACTCTAAAATCATCATCCGTTCCCCTAACCTGAGGCGTTGAACTATAATTAGGTGTACCATGAACAACAGGTTTTTCCGTAGGATCTGTACTTGCAGACGGATTACTCGTCGGATTTACACCTGGCGAAACCATTGGTGTACTCGTCGGCTCTGAGGTGGGTGCTCCTGTCGATTCCTCATAATCGTCACGTTGTTTCACGGTATAGTTAACTGTTATTATTGCCCCCTCTTGAACTGTAATCTTGCTTTCCGAAAGCAAATTCACCCCATCCAATGCATTGAAATTATAGTCAACATATTTTTTACGATAATTATCATACTCTTCACTGATATAATATTCATACCTTAAATTCTCATTCTTAATTGTTGCTGCATAATTTTCCTTGGCATATGTATTTCGATATCCCCACAAGCTTCCCGGCTGTCTCAGTTTTTCATTGTCAAGCGTATACAGCTTTTGATATGCTCCATCAGGAGTCGTGATCGTCACACCTGTGACATCCACTTCCATTCTACTACCTTTATATAAATTGGTATCCAGCCACAATAATCCTATGTCAGAATTTGTTGCTATAGTGTAACTAGCCGAGTACTCCCCTTCGCCCTTTACCTGCATTACCTGATCTGTGTCAAAATCAGTAAAATTGTTCTCTTTCCAATCGGCTGAAACATAAGTTAATCCGACACGAAAATCATCATCTGTACCTCGAGTCTGCTGAGTCGCACTGTAATTAGGTGTTCCATGAACAATTGGGTCCGGTGTTTCTGTCGGTGTCGGCGTGTATGACGTTTGAACTGCACCGTATAAAGTAACTTGCACATCCTGAAATTGAAGATAAGATTCTTTATCTAGGGCAGGAATTCGAACTGCCATATAATTTGCAAATTGAATTAAGGTATCCCCTCTATAACTAACAGTGTAGTATGCATCTTTTGTTAATTTGGCTGTAGTCGTAGCAACTCCACCATCCGTAAAATTGTAAATATCCTCATTATCACTATCAAAATTTAGTTGTGCCTCTGCCTCGCTATCCTCTATCGTCTCTAGCGACAGATCGACACGTCGAGCATAAAACGAAATGTCAATTCCCGTGAAACTCCATTGTTTTAATCTGTCCGAAAATTCATGTGATGGATTACACCATTTATTACCTAATTCCAAACGACAGTCACCGTCAGCACCATAAGACCATTCGGAACTTTTCAATTTTATCGTCTGCACAGAGCTGGTTGTATCCGATGCCGTCTCCTCTGATGCAAAAGCACTTTTTATTCCAATATTATTGAAATCACATAATGTACATGCTAATGCAAAAACCAATAGCAATGCTATTTTTCTTCGTCTCCCTTTTGTCATAACTTTCCTCCTATCATCTCAGCGGTGGTTAAATTCCATTGAACCAATTAACATGTTCTTTCATTTGAAATATACTGTAATATAGCGTCAACTTATCATTTTCTTATCACCACCTTTCTGTTTCCTTTTTTTCTTCAGAAACTTTTTGTATGCCTTATATTTGTTCTTCGGCACCTTAATGACCAGTTTCTTAGCTGTTCCTTTAAATGCATTTTCCCCAATCCGCCCAATTTATGCCCCTAATGTCACCCTTTTAAGCTTTTTATTATTTACAAATAACATGTAATATTCATGACTTTTTTCAACGTTTACCTGCACCTTAGCTTTCTCAAATATCACCGCCACAATCTTCAAACTGTTCTTGTGCTCGCTTTTCAACTTAATATATTTTTCCCAGCTTTCTTTTACATCTTCCTTTCTCCCTAACATCTATTTCCCTACATCTTCCATTAATATCTGTTGTGTTTTCTCTTTTCCGGATAACTTATTATCAGCATCTTGTTCTGGAATCAAAGCAAGAATTGCCAATGTCATTACTAACAACAATGCTGCAATTTTAATAAGTTTACTTTTTCCCATGGTATCTAGCTCCTCCTTCATACAGCTATTTCATCTTCCTCGCCTCAAGCATACACTATCCCAGTTCAAATATTTCTCCGTTTTTTTCATTTCTTTTATGTTGAGCCAAACCATCGATATTGTTTGATTTTTCTATGTTTTAGTCATTATAGAAATCTGTTAATCTATTGACCGCCCTTGCAAAATTGTATATTATGCATAATTTTTATCAGAAAATTTTGTGAAATATTATAATGGTATCATAAATTAAGACACTGAAAGAGACATTTCTTAATGAATCTGA
>ERZ827088.1328-NODE-1328-length-31158-cov-5.017040_pt1 | contig 31158 bp, 19 predicted proteins | sample MGYA00519922_ERZ827088 | MGnify/ENA primary metagenome ERZ827088 (study PRJEB31778, sample SAMEA3449254) | human gut metagenome | biome: human gut; feature: human-associated habitat; material: faeces | place: United Kingdom | collected 2010/2012 ...
GATAGCCCGCTATCTTCCTCATCACAGAACCAAAAATGACTCAAAAACTCATCCCAAATCATCACACGATAAATTCAAAGCAGCTTCTTATTATGTCTCTTTGTCCTGTCCCTACACTCCCTGCCCGCTGCGGAATGCCTATCTTTCACATGACAGACAGCAAGGAAACATAGATAAAATAAAACGCAAATTACGCAATTCTTTACCAGTTGCGCAATTTGCGTTCTTTTTATTTAAAGTTTGATTACACTTTTTCGATAGCTTCCACGATGTCGGCAAAAATGCCTTCCATCGAGCCCACACCGTTGATGTGGCGGTATTTGCCCTCGCCCTTATACCAGTCGATGAGAGGAGCAGTCTGCGTGTGGTAGACGACCAGACGCTTTTTGATTGTCTCCTCGTTGTCGTCAGCACGACCTGACTCCTGCCCGCGCTTGATGAGACGGGTCATCAGCTCATCTTCAGGCACATCCAGGTCAAGCATGACCGACACTTCCTGGCCGCGGTCGCGCAACATCGCTTTCAGGGCCTCAGCCTGCGCGATGGTACGGGGAAAACCGTCGAAGATGACTCCTTTGCTGTCCACGAAAGAATCAAAAACATTTGCCAGAATATCAATCATCAGCGAATCGGGAATCAGTTGGCCCTGGTCGATATATCCTTTGGCAGTCTTGCCCAGTTCTGTTCCATTTTTAATCTCTGCACGAAGCACATCGCCGGTGGAGATGTGATTGATGCCATATTTTCCAACGATACGTTCGCTCTGAGTGCCTTTGCCCGACCCCGGAGCTCCGAAAATAACAATGTTCAGCATTATGATTATCTTTTTAGTTAATATCCCGTTTGTTCTTATAAGTGGTCTGCAAAATTACACTTTTCCGCCAACTCGTCAAAAAACCAAGCACGGATTTGCATCCAGCACGTCCAAAAGAAGGCCTGTCCGGCATAGGATGCTCCCTTCATCTGTATGTTCACCGTCGGTCCACTCCGACCGGCCGACGAAAGAGACAGAGAAGCATGTACGGTCTTTAGTAAACTATTTTCGCAAACCTCCATCCGCTGCCGTGAAGGTTGTCCTGTCCAAAGCCGAAAAGCCCGCACCTCCGGCCACACATGGCAACGCATCGAGGCCATCACACGCAACACACTGTGTATAAATCGATTGCCATTACATTTACACCGGCTCTGTTTTCGCCCGGAGCGGAAAGGAATCCGCCCGCGAGCCGACTCCTTTCCGCGCGTGGCTACCCTCTTTTCCGTCCTCGGACGGAGTCTATGGAAGCCCTGGGATGCCTGCAATCTCCGTCACGGCCCGCCATGCCTGTTCCCGGACAGGCATACTAAAGAACGACGTTTGTTGACTATATTCTAAAAATATCAGCACTGTGGCAAATGATTTATCGGAAAATACCCGCGGTATTTAGTCTAAATGTAGTAATTTTACACACTAAACGACATTAAAAAGACTCTGTACAAGTGAAAATACTGACTACATCTCAAATCAAGGCATGGGATCAATATACCATCGAACATGAACCCATCGCATCCATCGACCTCATGGAGCGTGCCGCACAGGCCATTACTGAAGCCATCACCCGCCGCTGGGACAAGCAGACACCCATGAAGGTGTTTGCAGGCCCGGGCAACAACGGGGGCGACGCGCTGGCGACGGCACGCATGCTCTCAGAACGGGGGTATGCCGTCGAGGTCTATCTGTTCAATCCCACAGGCAAGTTGTCGGATGACTGCGCGACCAACCGCGAACTGCTGCTCCTGTGCGAAAACGTGAACCTGGTGGAAATCACCCAATCATTCACCAAACCCCAACTGACGGAACAGGATGTCGTCATAGACGGACTCTTCGGCTCCGGACTCAACAAGCCGCTGAATGGAGGCTTTGCCTTCGTCGTGGAGTATATCAACCAGTCGCCGTCCAAGGTCGTATCCATCGACATTCCGTCAGGACTGATGTGCGAGGACAACAGCTACAACCAGCGCAACTATATCATCCGCGCCGATCTCACACTCACCATCGGACAAATCAAGCTCTCTTTCCTCTTCCCTGAAAACGAAAGCCTGCTGGGCGAAGTGGAAGTGCTCGACATCCGCCTGCATCCTGACTTCCTGAAGGAAGCTGATACGCCGTTCCACATCATGGAGCGAGAGGAAATCACATCGCTGGTGCGCCCGCGCCGCAAAGCCTCCCACAAAGGAGACTACGGACATGCTCTGCTCATCGCCGGCAGGGTGGGCATGGCCGGAGCCTCTGTCCTGGCTGCCCAGGCTTGCTTGCGCAGCGGCGTCGGCCTGCTCACGGTCCATGCCCCGACACGCAACAACGACATCCTGCAAACCAGCGTGCCCGAAGCGATGGTCGACCTCGACGAAAGCGATGATTTCTTCATGACGCCCGTCGACGACGACTCCTATCATGCAGTGGCCATAGGACCCGGTCTCGGCAAACGTATCGAGACCGGCGAAGCTCTCATCGCCCAACTGCAAATCGCCTCCGGCCCGATGGTGCTCGACGCTGACGCCTTGAACATCCTCTCCCAAAACCGCTCGTGGATGAACCAAATACCCCAAAACAGCATCCTCACTCCGCACCCGAAAGAACTGGAACGCATGGTGGGAACATGCAATGACACGTATGAACGCATCACAAGGGCTCAAGAACTGGCAGCCAAGCATCACGTATATGTCATACTGAAAGGTGCCTGGACAGCCATCATCTCCCCGAAAGGGCATGTCGCATTCAACCCCACAGGCAATCCGGGCATGGCCACAGGCGGCAGCGGCGACGTGCTCACCGGCATCCTGCTGGCATTGCTGGCCCAAGGCTACTCTGCGGCCAATGCATGCCGTCTGGGGGTATACGTCCACGGACTTGCCGGTGACCTGGCCGCGGAGACTGAAGGACAGATAGCCATGACGGCCGGAAGCATCGTCCGCCACTTGCCGGAAGCCTGGAAACAGGTCTGCCAGCCCCAAACCAATCACGCCAACATCTAAATCATACAGATATGAAAATCGGATTATTTGCTTTTGCCCTGCTGCTGTCATTCTCTGCCGCCAACGCACAGACGCGCGTCAGCAACTATGTCCCGGGGCAGAACGAAGAAGGAGTGACCTACTTCCTCCCACAAACCACCCTGCACATCACAGTGACGGCTGAAAAGGCAGTGTTCACACCTGGCGACTTCTGCCGCTATGCGGAAAAATACCTGCGGCTGAACAGCGTCTCCACGGAAAGCTCCGAACACTGGACCATCAAAGACATCAAAGTCACCCCCATCGGAGAACCGGACAAAGACCAGGCCTACACCATCGAACTGCGCGACAAGACCGTCGCCCCGCTGGTGGAACTTACGGACGACGGTATCCTGAAAGCCATCAACACGCACACACAGGCCGACAACAAAGTGCATGAAGACGCTCCTGAAGCTGCCGAAAGACCTGTCAACCCACGCGACTACATGACGGAAGAAATCCTCATGGCCGGTTCGAGGGCCAAGATGGCAGAACTGACAGCCAAGGAAATATACAACATCAGGGAAAGCAAAAACAGCCTGACACGCGGACAAGCCGACTACATGCCGACCGACGGCGAGTCACTGAAAATCATGCTGTCCAACCTGAACAAACAGGAAGAAGCCCTGATGCAGCTCTTTGAAGGGACGACCGTGAAGGAAACACGCAAGTTCACCCTGACGCTCAACCCGACGGGAGACATCGACAAGGAAGTCCTCTTCCGCTTCTCGCAGAAACTCGGCATCGTGGGCGCCAACAATCTGGCAGGCGAACCTATCTACGTGTCACTGAAAGACATGAAGACTGTCTCCGCGCCGACTCCTGAGGAGAAAGCCAAGAAGAAGCTCGACGGCGTGGTCTACAACGTGCCTGGAAAAGCCCATGTGACCATCTTCCAAGGCAAAGAGAAGTTCTATGAAGGAGAAATCCCCTTTGCCCAGTTTGGCAACCAGGAAATACTCAGCAAGAAACTCTTCGACAAAAAGACAGCCACACAAGTCATCTTCGACCCCACGACAGGAGGCGTGCTCAAGATTTCAGCAGAAGAGTGAAGCGACTCACACCCTACAAGAAAGCCGGGCCACATAAAAAATGCGACCCGGCTTTTTCATTCTTCTACATTCATTTTCCCCTCTTTATCCTCAAAGCATCATTTCTTGATGTTAGCTTCTTCCAGACCGTAGCCTTTCTTCTTGTCTTCAGCCTTCAGCATCAAAGCTATAATCAAAGCCAAGACACCGAAGCTGGCAAATATCACCATCGGCAGCGTGTAGTCATAGGCTGGCTGGCCTTCACCGCCCAACTTACAATAACGGTCGAGCACCCATCCAATCAAGGCTGGCACACCCATCAAACCCCAGTTCTGCACCCAGAATATCAGCGCGTATGCCGTTCCTAACTGTTTTTCAGGGATAATCTTGGGCACGGAAGGCCACATGGCTGACGGCACCAGAGAAAAAGCGATACCCAACACTATCATAATGATGGTGGCAAACCACCAATAGTTGAGAATCGGCAAGGCGAAAAGGACATGCACGCCAATAAGCATCAAGGCGCCGATGAGCATGATGGTCGCTCCCTTTCCCTTACGGTCATACAGATTGCCGAAGAACGGGGTCAGGAACAGCGTGCCCAGCGGCAGGAGGCTCGGAATGATGCCTGCCAGTTCCTGGTCAACGTTATACTTGTTGACCATCAAGTCTGTGGCATACTTTAAAAATGGGAATACAGCTGAATAGAACAACACACACAGCAGGGCTATCAGCCAGAAGCCTTTGTTGCGCACGATGAGCACGATGTCGCTCAGACGGAAACCGTCATCGGCCGACGACTCGTCCTTACCCACCGAAGCCTCCAACTTCCGGTCCATCACCGTATAGACGATGAATGAAATCAGGCCGATGCACAACATGATGAGACATAACAGGATAGGCGCGGAAATACTACCAGTGAACTTGGCGAACGGGACTGTGACCGACATGGCCAACATCGTGCCCAAACGGGCCGTTGCCATCTCCAGACCCATCGCAAGGGCCATCTCATAGCCTTTGAACCACTTCACGATAATCTTTGACACCGTGATGCCGGCCGTCTCGACGCCTACGCCAAAAATGGCATAACCCAAGGCTGCCACAGCCACCTGACCTTTCATGCCCGCGATTACCGTGCCTTCAAGCGGGAACAACCCGGAGACAGCCCCATACTTGATGCTACATCCCAAGACCATCAGGATGCAAGCTCCCAGGCCGGTGAAACGCACACCCATCTTGTCGAGAATGATTCCACCAAAAATCAACATCAGCAAAAAGACGTTGAACCAACCATAGGCACTCGTGAAAATACCATAGTCCGTACTAGTCCATAACAATTCTTCTTCCAGCATCGGCTTCAATGGAGCCATCACATCGGTCAGGAAATAACCGCATAACATCGTGAACGCGACAACCGCCAAGGCCGTCCACCGAGCAGCCTTCGAGTCGCGCAACGTTTGGTGAATCTTCTCTGTCATTTTTTTAAAGTTTAAGTTAATCGTAGGGCAAATGTACAACTATTCCTCTTATATACAATAGAAGGATGTAACAAATATCCACTAAAAAAGACATAGATGTAAGCAAAATATGTTATAAAGCATATTTTCGTTACTTATTTTCATGCCCGGACCGGAGTATAAAGGGTAGCCGACCTTACCCTCTACTCCGTGCCCGGGCGGAGTCTATTCCGTGCCCGGACGGAAAGGAGGGTAAGGTCGGCCGGCCTTTATACTGTCCGCAAGCAGGTGCCAACCGACAGATTTTGCAGGCAATAAGTGGCTATCCGACACAAAAATCTTACCTTTGCCTCTGATTAAGTGAAACTCAAACTTTATAAACATCAAAGCACTATGGCAACAAAACCATCCATCCCCAAAGGAACAAGAGATTTTTCGCCTGTCGAGATGGCGAAACGCAACTACATATTCGACACCATCCGCACGGTGTTCCATCATTTCGGCTTCCAACAGATTGAAACTCCTGCCATGGAGAATCTCTCCACGCTGATGGGCAAATACGGCGACGAGGGCGACAAGCTGCTCTTCAAAATCCAGAACTCCGGCGACTACTTCTCCGGTCTGACCGACGAGGAACTGCTCTCGCGCAACGCCGCCAAGCTGGCATCCAAATTCTGTGAAAAGGGACTCCGCTACGACCTCACCGTGCCTTTCGCCCGCTACGTGGTGATGCACCGTGACGAGCTGACCTTCCCCTTCAAGCGTTTCCAGATTCAGCCCGTGTGGCGTGCCGACCGCCCGCAAAAAGGCCGCTACCGCGAGTTCTACCAATGCGATGCGGACGTGGTGGGCAGCGACTCGCTGCTCAACGAAGTGGAACTGGTGCAAATGATTGACGCCGTGTTCACACGCTTCGGCGTCAGGGTGTCCATCAAGATTAACAACCGAAAAATCCTGTCGGGCATCGCTGAAATCATCGGCGAAGCGGACAAAATCGTAGACATCACCGTGGCCATCGACAAGCTCGACAAAATCGGACTGGACAACGTCAACGCCGAGCTGGCCTCAAAGGGCATCCCGCAGGAAGCCATCGACCGCCTGCAACCCATCATCCTGCTCAGCGGCACGAACGCCGAAAAGCTGGCCACGCTCAAGGAAGTGCTGGCTGCCAGCGAGACGGGCATGAAGGGCGTGGAAGAGAGCGAGTTCATCCTCGACACACTGTCCGGCCTCGGCATCCGGAGCGAAGTGGAACTTGACCTCACACTGGCACGCGGACTGAACTACTACACGGGGGCCATCTTCGAAGTGAAGGCGCTCGACGTGCAGATCGGCAGCATCAGCGGTGGCGGACGCTATGATAACCTGACGGGCGTGTTCGGCATGCCTGGCGTGTCAGGCGTGGGCATCTCGTTCGGAGCTGACCGCATCTTCGACGTGCTCAACCAACTCGACCTCTACCCCAAAGAAGCCGTCAACGGCACGCAACTCCTCTTCGTCAACTTCGGTCCGGCCGAAGCCGCTTATTGCCTGCCCGTGTTGGCTCAAGCACGCGCAGCAGGTATCCGCGCCGAAATCTATCCCGACAGCGCGAAGATGAAAAAGCAGATGAGCTATGCCAACGCCAAGGCCATCCCTTACGTGGCCATCGCGGGTGAAAATGAAATGCAGGAAGGAAAGTTCACCTTGAAGAACATGGTGACGGGTGAGCAAAGCCTGGTGACGGGGGAAGAGCTGATAGAAACAGTACAAGGATAAAGGAGACGGCATGTTGAAACTTGTAGGGGCAGGGGCTGCCTGCCCTCTGTGCCATGCGGATGTATTCGGGCGGGCAGACCCCGCCCCTACACTAACAGCATGAAAAGGAAATGCATTATGCAAATAAAAGCACACAGACCGTGCGTTCCTACGACAGGGTGTCTCCAATTTCAGTGGGTTTAGTTCCTATGTTTGTAATGTGCTATCAAAATATTTCTATACATTTCATTGACAAACTGACCTATGAACGAAGCATTTATGCGGAAAGCCATTGAGCTTTCCATCGACAACGTGAAGAACGGCGGAGGGCCGTTCGGGGCTGTCATCGTGCGCGGCGACGACATCATCGCCACGGGCGTGAACCGTGTGACGGTCAACAACGACCCGACAGCACACGCCGAAGTGAGCGCCATCCGCGCGGCCTGCGAGAAGCTGGGCACTTTCAACCTGGAGGGATGCGAAATCTACACCTCGTGCGAACCGTGCCCCATGTGCCTGGGGGCTATCTACTGGGCACATCTGGACCGGATGTACTACGCCAACACGAAACACGACGCGGCCGACATCGGCTTCGACGACTCGTTCATCTACGAGGAAATCGCCCTCACACCGGACAAACGGCGGCTCGTCTCCCGCGAACTCCTGCGCGACGAAGCCCTGCAAGCATTCCGCGACTGGACGGCGAAGACCGACAAGACGGAATATTGACCTGCCCCGTCAGCAAACAAAAAAACCCCGCTCTTCCCATTTCGGGATTTGCGGGGTTTTTCACCTAATTATTTACCCTCAAAAAAGAAAGCTTATTCTACGACGATAGGCTTGTAGCGCGGCACGAGAATCTTCATGATGGTCCAGCCGATGAGATAAGCGACGGCACAGATGCAGAAGATGATGAAGTAACCGGCTTCCTTGCCTTCGAAGCCCATGAATGTCATGTTGGTGGCTGCGGAATAATCAAACAGCGTTCCCGAACCCTTGTTGATGAGGAACGAGCCTACACCGCCTGCCATGCCGCCGATGCCGGTGATGGTAGCTACGGCGCTATTGGGGAACATGTCGCCCACGACGGAGAAGATATTGGCTGACCAAGACTGGTGGGCTGCACCGGCGATGCCGATGATGATGACCGGGAACCAATAGGAATAGCTGCCGAGCGGCTGAGCCAACAAGGCCAGAAGCGGGAACAGCGCGAAGATGAACATCGCTTGCATACGGGCTGCGTAGGGGTTCTTGCCCGTGCGGTTGATGATGATGGTCGGGAGCTTGCCGCCATAGATGGAGAGCATCGTGATGGCATAAAGCACGAAGATGAGCAGCTGGGCCGTCGTGCTGTCAGATGAGAATCCATACACGTCGGAGATGTAGGCCGGAGTCCAGAAGAGGAAGAACCACCATACACCGTCGGTCATGAACTTGCCCACGACGAAAGCCCATGTCTGGCGGAACTTCAGGCATTGCCAGAAGGTGAGCTTCTTCTCATTCTTCTCGTCAGCAGCTTTTGACTTGGCAGCAGCTTCTTCAGCTTCCTTGTCCTGCTCGATGTAGGCCAGCTCCACCTTGTTCACGAAGCGGTTCTCACGCGGCTTCTTGTAGAGGAACATCCAGAAGCCCATCCACACGAAACCAAGCGCACCGATTACGATGAATGCCATCTCCCAACCGTTGCCGACACCCAGCTCCTGGAAGTAGCGTGCCAAGGGCGGGATGCTCACCGGAGCGGCCAACGCGCCGACTGTCGCGCCGGCATTGAAGATGGAAGTGGAGAATGCACGGTCTTTCTTCGGGAAATATTCGGCCGTCACCTTGATGGCGGCAGGGAAGTTGCCGGCCTCGCCCAAGCCGAGGATGATGCGGGCAGCGATGAAGTAATAGACACTGACGATGGCGATGGTCGAAGCCACAGCGCCGGTGGCTGAAATCATCTCAGCCGCGTCGTGGATGCCCACGGTGTGCTCTGTGGCCCATCCGCAGAGAGCATGCGCACAAGCGCCCAGCGACCAGACACCAATGGCCCAGAGATAGCCTTTCTTGGTGCCCATCCAGTCGATGAAACGTCCGGCAAAGAGATTGGCAATCGCGTATACGATGGAGAAAATAGCGGTGATGTCACCATAATTACTGTCCGTCCAGTGAAATTCCGGAGCGATGAAGTCTTTCCAAGTAAGCGACAACACCTGGCGATCCATGTAGTTCACCGTCGTAGCGAAAAACAGCATGGCACAGATCACCCAGCGGTAGTTTGTCATCTTGTCTGTTCGTAATGTACTCATAATACTAATTTAGGTTTTATTGTTTTAAATAAATTTGCGAGATTTGCGCCCCAAAGGTACATTTTCTTAGCGAATAACAGTGTGAGAATGCTCGTTTTTTTGATTTATTAAAGGCAAATTCTCATATAAATGCCATGCAATCTCTAAATTTGCAACCATTCTTACATATTTAATATTATGAAATACTTGAAATCTTTTGCAGTCGCCGGGATGCTCGCACTCTGCCTGACCTCCCAGGCACAACAGGCCAAGACGGAAGTGAGCGACAAAGCTCCCTGGTCCGTGCGTATGGCCCAATCGGAGATGACACGCTGCCCCGAAGCCTGGCAGCTCGACTTCGTCAAGTCCCCCAAATGGGGCTATTGCCACGGAGTGGTGCTCTGCGCCATGCTCAACCTCTATGAAGCCTACGGCGACAAACACTACTACGACTACGCCGAACAATTCTGCGACACGATGGTCCACGACGACGGCTCCATCACCTCCTACCGCCCCTCCGACCTCAGCCTCGACTTCATCAATGCCGGCAATGTGCTCTTCCGCATCTACGACCGGACGCAAAACCCGAAATACAAGAAAGCACTCGACCTCCTGCGCGGACAGCTCACCTACCAGCCCCGCACGAAGGAAGGCGGCTTCTGGCACAAGCTGCGCTACACGCAGCAGATGTGGCTCGACGGCATCTACATGGCATCGCCCTTCTACACCGAATACATCCGCCGCTACGGACAGCCGGAAGAGTTCCAGGACGTCATCCGCCAGTTTGCCGTCTGCGCCAAGCACACCTACGACCCCGCGACGGGACTCTACCGCCACGCCTGGGACGCAGCCCGCACGCAGCCCTGGGCCGACAAGAAGACAGGACAGTCGCCCCACACGTGGGGACGCGCGATGGGATGGTTTGCCATGGCCCTCGTCGACGTGCTGGAGAAAATCCCTGCCGGCACGGATGGACGCGACCAGCTGACCGCCATCCTCGACAACGTCGTCACGCAAATCGTACGCTGGCAGGACAAGGACAGCGGACTCTGGTATCAGGTCATCGACCGCAGCGGCGACCCGGGCAACTACCTCGAATCGTCCGTCTCCACGATGTTCGTCTACACCCTCTATAAAGCCGTGCGCCTCGGCCTCATCGACCGCTCCTACCTCGACGCAGCCGAACGCGGCTACAAGGGCATACTCGACAAGTTCATCGAAGTGGACAAGGACGGCGTCGTTAGCATCACGAAGACCTGCGCCGTCGCCGGACTAGGCGGAAACCCCTACCGCTCGGGCGACTACGAATACTACATCAGCGAGCCCGTCCGCGACAACGACCCCAAGGCCGTCGGCCCCTTCATCAACCTCTGCCTCGAACGCGAACGACTGCAAGCCGACGGCGGGCGTTGAACTTTCAGACGCGGATGACGCGGATTTGTTTTCAAAATATTCATCCGTGTCCCCAAAATCCCCATACACACAGAATACATACGTAACACACATAAAAAAACACACATTGCAATGAAGAAACTCTACACGCTGCTCGTCAGCCTGCTGGTGTGCGCCGCTGCTGCGGCTGCCACCGACACCCCCGACACGCTCGTCGTCGCACGCGACGGCTCGGGCAAGTTCCGCACCCTCTGGGAAGCCATCGAGGACTGCCGTGCCTTCATGGACTACCACAAGGTCATCTTCGTCAAGCGCGGGACGTATAAGGAAAAAGTCATCATCCCCTCCTGGCTCACCAACATCGAAATCCTCGGCGAAGACCGTGACGAGACCATCATCACCTACGACGACCACGCCAACATCCGCCTCGCCGACCACGACGCGCCGATGGGCACCTTCCGCACCTACACCGTCAAGGTCGAAGGCTCGGACATCACCTTCCGCAACATCACCATCGAAAACAATGCCGCACAGAAGGGACAAGCCGTCGCCCTCCACACCGAAGGCGACCGCCTGAAGTTCGTCAACTGCCGCATCCTCGGCAACCAGGACACCATCTATACCGGCGTGGCCGGCACACGCCTCTACTTCGAGGACTGCTACATCGACGGGACGACCGACTTCATCTTCGGCCCTTCGACGGCCTGGTTCGAGCGCTGCACGCTCCACAGCAAGCGCGACTCCTACGTCACCGCCGCCTCCACGCCGAAGGACATCAAATATGGCTACGTGTTCAACCACTGCCGCCTGACGGCCGACCCCTCCGTGAAGCGCGTCTGCCTGGGCCGTCCGTGGCGACCGTATGCCTACACGCTCTTCATGAACTGCGAGCTGGGCAGCCACATCGTCGCCAAGGGATGGCACAACTGGGGCAAGGCCTCCAACGAGCAGACGGCCCGCTACGCCGAGTATAACAACACGGGCGCCGGCGCCAACACGACGGAGCGTGCCCCGTGGAGCCGCCAACTGACGAAGAAGGAAGCCGCCGAAGTGACGCTCGAAGCCGTGTTCACGCGGGAAGACACCTGGAGGCCGTAAGGAGTCCGACCCGACAAATCCTGCCAGCCCCTCCCCGGCCCTCCCCCAAAGGGAGGGAGATGGGATTTCATGGATGCGTGCGTCCACCGACCGTAAGGGAGGACTCGGCCCGACGGGCTATCGGCAAAAAAGCTCCCTGGAAGCATTCCCAAGTTCTTTCGCGAGCTGCCATGACACCCTGGGAGCATTCCCAAGTACTTCCGCGAGTTGCCATGACACCCTGGGAGCATTCCCAAGCACTTCCGCGAGCTGCCATGACACCCTGGGAGCATTCCCAAGCACTTCCGCGAGCCGCCATGACACCCTGGGAGCATTCCCAAGAGCTTTGGCGACAAAAAAAGATCTTTTTTTAACATTTAAAACACTTATATTATGCCTAGCCAGATTAGAACTTTCAGCATCACCCAACTGACAATAGGCGCATGCGCCAATTTCCACACGCAGATAAACAAGTTTATCACCACAGCGACCCCGGCAGCCCTCCACATCGAAACACAAGCCACCGGCTACGCCGATGCGATTGCCACACTGTCGTCCATCGTCAACCGCCAGCGAGCATTCGTGGCTACCGCGTCGCTCAGCGAAGCCGACAAGGTGCGCGACAACGCTTCGGGCGTCATCAGCAGCGTGGTAAATGCCTATGTCACTTCACCCGTTGCCACCAAAAAAGAAGCAGCCCTGCTGCTGAAACCGCAGTTAAGCCCCTACCGTGGCATCCGCTACCACGAGTATAACAAGCAGACGGCCGAGGTGCGCGGCATGCTGGGCGTGCTCGATGCGGAGGATAACGCCGCAGCCATCACCACGCTGGGTCTGACCGAAGAAGTGGAAGCCCTGCGCGAAGCAAACAACGTGTTTGAAGAAAAATACCTCGAAAAGGCAGCCGAAGCGACATCACGCATCGGGCAGGCCGACATCAAGTCGGAAGAGGCTGTGGACAATGCGAACGCTCTCTACCAGAACATCGTCCAAGTGGTCAATGCATACGCCATCGTGCAGCCGACCGAGGCCATCAACACCTTCATCGGACAAGTGAACGGCCTCATCAGCGTCTTCACGCAAGTCGTGGGCGGAAACTCCACGGGAAACACCGGCGACGGCAGCGACAGCGAACAGCCCGGCGGAGGCACTACCCCCGGCGGCGGAAGCACCGGCGACGGCAGCGACGACGGGGAACTCTAAGTTAAATGAAGGATGATGAATGAGGAATGAAGAGTGCATATAGCACCACATGACGCAAGGCGATTCTTCATTCATCATTCTTAATTCTTAATTTTTATGAGTCCAAAGTTTAGACAAGAACAGGGATATACGTTTAAAATCTATTCAAACGAAGAGGAACGTAAACACAAACAATCATGGTTTCAGCAATAAAGATATAAGGGAAATAACCCAACTAGTAGAACAATATGGAAACGAATTTAAACAACAGTTTGCAGCCCACATCGGTAAGCGTGTTGATGATTAATGCACAAGGCATGATGCTGTCCGTCCTGGGACAAGACTACTTTGTGTCATACAATCGCGTGCCATGGCTGCGTGATGCCCGCGTCAGCAGCGCGCTCAATGTACGCATGGCCGGCCCTAACGCCATCGAGTGGCCCGAACTGGATGTCGATTTGGAAATCGAAAGCCTGAAACATCCCGAACGCTATCCGCTCGTGATGAAACGTTCACAGCTGGACGCTTTTTAATAATGAAGAATGATGAATGAAGAGTGAAAAGTGCATAATGGCATACACGCCGCATGGACAATTCTTCATTCTTCATTCATCATTCTTCATTTCCAAAGTTTCTTCATTCTTAATTAAATTACGCATGAAAACGATACGAAACTCCATCTCACGGGGAAGCCTGTGCGCCACATTGCTGCTGTCGGCCCTGACCGCCGCGGCACAGAGCGCCAAGGACACCTCTCCCCTCATCCCCACCGTGGAAATCCCCGCCGGCACGTTCTACATGGGCGGGACAGGCGCGGGGGAAAACTACGACGAAGCACCCATGCACCGGGTGACCATCACGCGCCCCTTCCGCATGGGCGTGACCGAAGTGACCAACGCACAGTATGAACAATTCCGGCCCGAGCACCGCAAGTTGCGCGGCAAGTGCGGCTTCTCGTCGGGCGACGACGAGGCAGTCGTGTTCGTGAGCTACGACGACGCCGTGGCCTTCTGCCGCTGGCTCTCCGAGCGCGAAGGCAAGACCTACCGCCTCCCGACCGAGGCCGAGTGGGAATATGCCTGCCGCGCCGGGACGATGTGGAACTTCTGGATGGGCGACAAGCTGCTGAAGCCGTACATGAAAAACCAGGCCGTAGCCCCCGACCCGAAACCCCTCTCGCTGCAAGTGGCCCAACAACCGGCCAATCCGTGGGGACTGCACGACATGAGCGGCAACGTGGAAGAATGGTGCGCCGACTGGTACGGTCCCTACATGCCCGGCTGGCAGACCGACCCCGTGGGCCCGGCCGACGGACTCTACCGCGTGACGCGCGGCGGCAGCCACAACACACCGATGAACTACCTGCGCTCGGCCAACCGTTCGGCCATGATACCCGACGACATGGGCTACCACGTGGGCTTCCGCGTCGTGCAGGCCGACTATCCGACGACCGAGCCATTGCCCGTCATCCCCGACACCTACGCGCTCACGGTCAGCCACGAGCAGTGTGACTGGGACGCGCAGCGCACGGACAAGCCCGTCTTCGAGCCCTACATCGTCTATGTCAAAGAGCCCGCACCCGGCTCGGGCACACCCTTCTACAGCCACAACCACCAGCCCGCCATCACCTGGTGTCCGAACGGCGACCTGCTGGCCATCTGGTTCTCGACCGACGAGGAAAAGGGCCGCGAGCTGGCCGTCCTCTCCTCGCGCCTGCGTCGCGGCAGCCACGAGTGGGAACCGGCCCGCCTCTTCTACAAAGTGCCCGACCGCAACATGACCGGCTCGGCCCTGCTCAACGACGGCCGGGGGACGCTCTACCACATCAACGGCGTGGAAGCTCTCGGAGGCTGGAAAAACCTCGCGATGACGCTGCGCACGAGCACCGACGACGGCGCGACGTGGACGAAGCCCCGCCTCATCGCTCCCGAACACACGCTGCGCCACCAGGTCATCGCCGGCACGATGATGACGCGCGAGGGCTGGATAGTCCAGGCCTGCGATGCCGGTTCGGGAGGAGCTGACGGAGCAGCCGTCCACATCAGCAAGGACGGAGGACAGACGTGGATCGACCCGTGGGACGGCGCTCCCCTGCCGAAGTTTGCCGAAGGCGCGACGGGGACGACCATCGCCGGCATCCACGCGGGCGTCGTGCAACTCAAGGACGGCCGCCTCATGGCCATGGGCCGCAACAACAACATCACAGACAAGGAAGGCCGCCTGCGCATGCCCGTGAGCATCTCCGACGACATGGGCAAGACGTGGACCTATCACGCTTCGCCCCTCCCGCCCATCGACGGCGGGCAGCGTCTCGTGCTGATGCGCCTCCAGGAAGGGCCGCTGCTCCTCGTGTCGTTCACCGGGCATCCCTTCCGCACGTCCGACCGCGACAGTGAACTGTGGTTCACCCGTCCCGACGGCACACGCTACCGCGGCCACGGCCTCTATGCCGCCGTGTCCTATGACGAAGGCCGCACGTGGGAGACCCGCCGCCTGCTGACTGACGGCCGCCACGAGTTGCTCAACGCCGGGGCATGGACGCAGTGGTTCGAAGCCGACGACACGCATGCCGAGCCGCGCGGCTACCTGGCCGGCACACAGACGCCCGACGGCATGATACACATCGTCAGCAGCCGCTTCTACTACCGCTTCAACCTCCCGTGGCTGGAGGAGGTAAAATAAATGAAGAATGAGGAATGAAGAGTGCATATAGCATCGTCCGCATGGCATTCTTCATTCCTCATTCTTCACTCTTCATTTTCAAAGGTTCTTCATTTCTTAAGACATCTGTCGAGAATGTTCTCGCCATCGTGGAGCAACATGCTGGGGCGTGAAGTGTTGTATTCCACGATTTTGCCGTCGGGAGAGATGAGGACGTAGGTGGGCCAGCACTCTTTATCATATTTCCTGACTTCATCCTGATGAGCCTCGTCGGCAAAGAGATGGATGCCTTTGTCCTGCACATTATACTTCTTGATAAGCTTGCGGCAGGCATCCTTGTCTCCCCGTGCACATACAAACACATAAGCGATACGGCCTCCGTAAGCTTCATATTTCTTATGCAATGCTTCCACTTTCTGAAACTCCATCATGCACGGACCGCAGCCTTCGGCCCAAATGTCCATGTAGACATACTTCCCGCGCAGTGAGCTGAGCGACACTTCGTGCCCGTCGAAGTCGGGCAGCGTCATGTCACGCGCTTCTGCACCGGGCTGGAAAGGATAGATGTAATCTTCCATCTGCTGTTGCAAGAAAGCCTTAGCCTGTTCGTCGGTTAGGGTCGCCATCAACCGCTCGCCTACTTTCTTAGCATCTTCCATAGACTGGAAAAGCACATACGAAAACTTGCTGCTCACCTGATACCAATCACGCAACTTCCTATTCGGCACGATGAGGTCCACCGTCTGATAGGCCAGCTCGTCCATGTCCTTCCAATTCTGGTTAAAAGCATTGCAAGTCTTGTCCACCGCCTTGCGGATGTAGGCCTGCATGAAGTCCAAGGCAGAAGGATTGCCAAAGAAGTCAAAGTTGGCATCCCGGTAAGGACGCACGATGTTTTTCCCTTCCGGATAGAGTTGTACCATGTCACTGGCTTTTTCCAATACGATATAATCTGAGACCAACGGGAAAAGCCCTCCGAAATAGGCCGACTGATAAAAATATTCTTCATGCGGCAACGGGCCTTCTTGTTTGAACCGAGCGATGAGCTGCTGGCGGTCCTTCACATAGTCCACCACACGGCGGAGCAATGTGTCGCTATCACATTTTCCGGCTTCGAGAAAATAACCTTCCTGACGGATACTCATGGAACGCTTGCGAAACTGCTTATAGCCCTCCATGCAAAGCTCCAGCTCCCGGCTGCGCTCCGGCGTGTTTCCCCACACACGGACACTTTCCGGCAGATTCTTATAGTCAAACTCCAAATTAATGGTGTCGCCCGGAAAGGTAAATACCGTCACGGCATCGCCCAGATAGAGATAGACATCTTGCAACTTGCCCGTCAGGGAGATGGTTTGCTCAAACGTCCCGTCAGGACACACGCGCACGATGTGTGACTCATTCTTGTACGGATGCGTTACAGCCAGTTCGAACTGTCGTTTGTCTGCCGGGAAATTTGTCGCCTTGCCGCGTAGAAGGAATGTCCCCTGAGCCACGGCGTCGCCTATACCTATATATAATAGGAAAGCGAAAAGAGAGATAATTGCTTTTTTCATGGCATTTTCATTAATCACGTTACACAAAAGTACACATTTTCCCATTAAATCAATTTCGACGAGTTTTGAAAAAAACTGGCATGCCGGAGGCAGTTTGAGCGGAGTAAAGGGTAGCCGACGACGGAAAGGAAGGTAGACAAGGACGGAAAGGAGGGTAAGCAAGGACGGAAAGGAAGCCCCGCTCCGGCCCGGCATACGGGGAAAAACCTGGACGAAAGGATACGAGATGGATTTTTTTGTCTACTTTTGCCACAAAGAATCAGTAATACAACGAAAAAACACAATCTTTCTCAAAACATGAAAACAAAATTACTTCCGGCGCTCTGTGCGCTACTGCTGTTGACCTCGTTTCGTACCGACACGCGGGACGTGACCACCATCTTCATGATAGGCGACTCGACGATGGCCAACAAGCCGCTCGACGGTGACAACCCCGAACGCGGCTGGGGACAAATGCTCCCCGGATTTTTCACCGAAGACATCCGCGTGGACAACCATGCAAGAAACGGACGCAGTTCGAAGAGCTTCATCGACGAAGGACTGTGGGAACAGGTGCGCACACAAATCCGCAAGGGCGACTACGTGTTCATCCAGTTCGGACACAACGACGAGAAGCCGAAGCCCGACCGCCACACCGACCCCGGCACGACGTTTGACGCCAACCTGCGCCGCTTCGTGGAGGAGACACGCGCCAAGGGCGGCATCCCCGTGCTGTTCAACTCCATCGTGCGCCGCAACTTCTTTGACAACAAGAATGCCGTGACCGACGACGACCTGCGCCGCGAGAAGGTGGAAGGCACGTCGCTCGAAGGCGACACCCTCATCGACACCCACGGGGCTTACCTCGAATCGCCGCGCCGCGTGGCCGCCGAGCTGGACGTCCCCTTCGTCGACCTCAACCGCCTGACGCACGACCTCGTGCAGGGCATGGGACGCGAGGCCTCCAAGTCGCTCTTCTGCTGGGTGCCCGCCAACACCTATGCCGCCTGCCCGAAGGGACGGCAGGACAACACGCACCTGAACATCTACGGCGCACGCCGCGTGGCCCGTCTGGCTGTCAACGCGCTGGCCGAGGCCGTACCTGCCCTGAAGCCCTATATCCGCGACTATGACTTCGTCGTGGCCAAGGACGGCAGCGGCGATTTCCTCACCGTGCAGGATGCCATCAACGCCGTGCCCGACTTCCGCAAGAACAAGCGCACGACCATCCTCGTCCGTCCGGGCGAATACAAGGAGCGTGTCATCGTGCCCGAATGCAAGATAAACATCTCCCTCATCGGACAGACGGGGGCCGTCATCACAAACGACGGCTATGCGAGCAAGAAAAACAGCCTGGGCGACGAGATGTCCACCTCCGGCTCGTCGACGTGCTACATCTATGCCCCCGACTTCTATGCCGAGGGCATCACCTTCGCCAATACGGCGGGACGCGTGGGCCAGGCCGTGGCCTGCTTCGTCAGCGCCGACCGCGCCTACTTCAAGGCGTGCCGCTTCCTGGGCAACCAGGACACGCTCTACACCTACGGCAAGGGTTGCCGCCAGTATTACGAAGACTGCTACGTGGAGGGCACGGTGGACTTCATCTTCGGATGGTCGACGGCTGTGTTCAACCGCTGCACCATCCACAGCCTGGGCCAAGGCTATCTCACGGCCCCCTCGACGGACAAAGAGCAAAAGTATGGCTACGTGTTCTACGACTGCAAGATGACCGCCGAGCCGGGTGTGGAAGGCGTGGCCCTCTCCCGCCCCTGGCGTCCGTATGCCAAGGCCGTGTTCATCCGCTGCGACCTGGGCGGACACATCGCTCCTGCCGGCTGGAACAACTGGGGCAAGAAGAGCAACGAGGAGACCGTGACCTACGCTGAATACCAAAACACCGGCGAAGGCGCACGCCCAGAAGCCCGCGCACCCTACGGCCACCAACTGAAAGACCTCACGGGCTACGGCATCGAGGAGGTGCTTGCAGGAAACGACGGTTGGAATCCCGTGAAGAACGGCAATGCGCTGGTGAGCGTGAAGCGATAAAAAACGGATTCTTAAAGACTTAATTCTTTAGACGCGGATAGGCGCGAATGACACGGATTGATAATCAAAAATCCGCGTTATCCGCGCCTATCTGCGTCTAAAAAATCGAATGATATACAGTCGCGTTGCAAAATTGCAGGAGCATTTCCAAGGCCTTGATTGGCCGTTGCAAAATTGCAGAAACATTTCCAAGGCCTTGATTGAGCCGCCGCAATTTGCAGGAGCATTTCCAAGGCCTTGATTGAGCTGCCGCAGTTTGCGGGAGCATTCCCAAGGCCTACGGAGAGCCGCCGCAGTTTGCGGGAGCATTCCCAAGGCCTACGGAAAGCCGCCGCAGTTTGCGGGAGCATCCCGAAGACTTACGGAGAAACGCTGCATTTTGCAACAAAATTCCTAACTTTGAGGCACGCAATAGTAAACGCAAATACACTCATGAAAACACCTCTACGACAAATCCTGTGGAGCGGCATTATCCTCCCGTGCATCTGTGCATGCAGCAACACTTATACCCCACCCAACGCACCCATCTGCGAAGTACCTTTCACACAGGTGCATCTGGAAGACTCTTTCTGGGCACCGCGCATTGAGACCAATCGCGAAGTATCCATCCCCTCGGCTTTCAAGGAATGTGAGAAAAACGGACGTTTTGACAACTTTGCCATCGCGGGAGGCCTGAAAAAAGGCGAACACCGCGGCGACTTCTCGTTCGACGACACCGACCCCTACAAAATCATCGAAGGAGCGTCCTACTCGCTGGCCGTGAAGTATGACAAGGAGCTGGACTGCTACCTGGACAGCGTCATCACCCTCATCGCCGCCGCCCAAGAACCGGACGGCTACCTGACCACCTGCGTCACCAACAAGTGTACGCGCCTCTCGGGATGGTGGGGGACACACCGCTGGGAGAAGATAAACAGCCACGAGCTGTACAACAGCGGCCATCTCTACGAAGCTGCCGTCGCACACTATCGCGCGACAGGAAAACGTTCGCTGCTCGACGTGGCCATCCGGAATGCCGACCTCGTCTGCAAAGTATTCGGCCCGGATGAAGGACAAATACACCGCCCCAGCGGCCATCCCATCATCGAGATGGCTCTCGTGAAACTCTACAGCGTGACAGGCAATGAGAACTATCTCCGGACAGCACGCTACTTCGTGGAGGAGACAGGACGGGGGACAGACAGACACACGCTGAGCGAATACAGCCAGGACCACAAGCCCATCCTCCAACAAGATGAAATCGTGGGACATGCCGTGCGGGCCGGGTACCTCTATTCGGGCGTGGCCGACGTGGCCCGGCAGACCGGCGACACCGCCTACCTGCACGCCCTGACCCGCCTCTGGGACAACATGGCCGGACGAAAGCTCTACATCACAGGCGGGCTCGGCTCACGCGCACAGGGAGAAGGCTTCGGACCAGACTACGAACTGAACAACCACACGGCCTACTGCGAGACATGCGCCGCCATCGCCAATGTCTATTGGAACCACCGCATGTTTCTGGCCACAGGCGAAGCCAAATACATCGACGTGCTGGAACGCGCGCTCTACAACGGGGTCATCTCCGGCGTGTCGCTCAGCGGCGACCGTTTTTTCTATGACAATCCGCTGGAGTCCATGGGACAACACGAACGCCAACGCTGGTTCGGCTGCGCCTGCTGTCCGGGCAACATCACCCGCTTCATGGCTTCCGTGCCCAACTATGTCTATGCCACCCAAGCCAATGACATCTACATCAATCTCTACGCCGAGAGCAAAGCCATGCTGACGACGGCCGAAAACCGCGTGCAGCTGGCACAGTCTACGGGCTACCCGTGGACAGGCGACATCACGGTCACCGTCACTCCTGAAAAGGAACAAAAATTCGCCTTGCGCTTCCGCATACCGGGATGGGCACAAGACGCTCCCGTGGCGACCGACCTCTACACATTCACCGACAAGGCTGCTCCCTGTCAAGTCCGGCTCAATGGCAAGAATGTCTCATCCCGCATGTCCGACGGCTACGTGACCATCTGCCGCACGTGGAAGAAAGGCGACGTCGTGGAACTGCATCTCCCGATGGATGTGTGCCGGGTGAAGGCCAACGAGCATGTGGAGGACGACCGGGGCAAACTGGCCATCGAACGCGGGCCCATCGTGTATTGCCTGGAAGGGAAAGACCAGTGTGACAGCACGGTGTTTGACAAGTTCATCCCCGACGGCACCCCGATGAAAGCCACTTACGACGCCTCCCTGCTCCGCGGCGTGACTGTGCTGACCGGCACGGCCTGGAAAGTGGGACGCGACGGAAGCATACAGGATGTGCCCTTCAAAGCCATCCCCTACTCCACCTGGAACAACCGCGGAGCAGACCAGATGGCCGTGTGGATACCCGTCGCCGCCGAGTATGCACGCCCCACACCCCGGCCGACCATTGCCAGCCGTGCGCGCACACTGATGCTCCAAGCCCCCATCCAGAAAGACGCGCCCGAGTCGGCCTCCATAGAAACCTGGGCCTGGGGCGTGAATGACCAATGGAAACCGAAGCGTTCGTCCGACACCTCCAAGCCCTACCACTACTGGTGGTTGAAAAAAGGCACAGTCGAGACACTGGCGTATGAGTTTGACCGTCCGTACACGGTGTCCAGCGTGGACGTCTACTGGCTGGACTTCGACCACTATGACGGAGACTTCCGTGTACCCGAGCATTGGAAATTATACTATAAGGAAGGAATGGCGTGGAAGGAAGTGGAAAATCCAAGCGACTACGGTGTGAAAAAAGACCAATACAACCACCTCGACTTCAAACCCGTCCAAACAACCGGACTCAAGATTGCCGCACAGCTTCAAAAAGACGCCTCCGGCGGCATCCTGGAATGGAAAGTCAACGAATGAGATCAGAACCCTGTTTAGTAATCATAAATTAATCCACTATGAAGAAATGTTTCATCATTGCCTTATTAACTTTCGCCGCCATCGGAAGCCGGGCACAAGTCAGACCGCAGGCACATGGCTATCCGATAGACCCCGTCCCCTTCACATCCGTGAAAGTGACAGACTCGTTTTGGGGACAACGGCTCAAGGCCAGCCGTGAAGTAACCATCCCCCTGGCTTTCAGCAAATGTGAAGAGACGGGCAGATACCAGAACTTTGTTCGTGCCGCCCATCCTTGCGACACCATCAAAGTGGGCGGATTTTCTTTCGACGACACCGATGTCTACAAGACCATAGAAGGTGCCAGCTACTTACTCCAGACCTATCCGGACAAGAAGCTGGAACAGTATATCGACAGCGTGCTCGTCCTCGTGGCTGCCGCACAAGAGCCCGACGGCTATCTCTACACCAGCCGCACCATGAATCCCCGGCATCCCCACGCATGGGCCGGCAGCAAACGCTGGGAAAAGGTGGAAGAGCTAAGCCATGAATTCTACAACCTGGGACACATGGTGGAGGGAGCCATCGCCCATTATCAAGCCACGGGCAAACGCAACTTCCTGGACATAGCCATCCGCTATGCCGACTGCGTATGCCGGGAAATCGGACCTCGCCCTGGACAACTTGTCCGCGTGCCGGGACACCAGATAGCAGAAATGGCGCTGGCCAAACTCTACCTCGTCACCGGGGAACAGAAGTATCTGGACGAAGCCAAATTCTTCCTCGACCAGCGCGGACATACAAGCCGGCGCGACGAATACAGCCAAGCCCACAAGCCTGTGACCGAACAAGATGAAGCTGTCGGCCATGCGGTGAGGGCCGCCTACATGTATGCAGGCATGGCCGATGTGGCCGCACTCACAGGCGACACTGCCTACATCCACGCCATCGACCGCATTTGGGACAACATCGTCGGGAAGAAATACTACATCACCGGAGGCATCGGGGCGACCAGCAACGGAGAAGCCTTTGGCAAGAATTACGAACTGCCCAACATGTCGGCCTACTGCGAGACATGTGCCGCCATCGGAAACGTGTATGTGAACTACCGCCTTTTCTTGCTGCATGGCGAGTCTAAATATTACGATGTGCTGGAACGTACGCTCTACAACGGACTCCTGTCGGGCGTGTCGCTGGATGGCGGCAGCTTCTTCTACCCCAACCCCCTGGAGAGCATGGGGCAGCACCAGCGTCAACCGTGGTTCGGCTGCGCCTGCTGCCCGTCAAACATCTGCCGCTTCATACCGTCCGTCCCCGGCTACATCTATGCTGTAAAAGGTAAGAATGTCTACGTCAACCTCTTCATGAGCAATGATGCGGAACTTGATGTGGAGGGCAAGTCTGTGTCCATCGAGCAGTCCACCCGTTATCCGTGGAATGGCGATGTGGGCATCCTCATCAAGAAAAACAACGCCGGACTATTTACATTGAAAATACGTATTCCGGGATGGGTGCGCGACCAAGCCGTTCCCAGTGACTTATATGCCTATAATGATGGGAAGCACTTGAACTACGCCGTGAAAGTCAATGGCGTACCGGTGGACAGCGAATTGCAGGACGGATATTTCTGCATTGACCGGCGTTGGAAGAAAGGCGACCGGGTGGACATACATTTCGACATGGAACCCCGCACGGTCAAAGCCAACAGCAAAGTGGAAGCCGACCGCGGACGCATCGCTGTCGAACGCGGCCCGCTGGTGTATTGTGCCGAATGGCCTGACAACGACTTTGACATACTGAGCATTATCATGAACCGACATCCAACGTTTGAAGTGGTGGATAGACCCGACTTGCTTTGCGGCATCACGCAGCTTCGGACGAATGCCCAAACACTCAGCTATGACGACCGGGGCAGACTGACCACCACGGATGTGGCGTTGACCCTAATCCCCTACTATGCTTGGGCACACCGCGGCTCAGGTGCGATGGCCGTATGGCTGCCTCAGGAGCTGAGTGCCACCCGCCCAGCCATGCCTGAAACATTGGCTTCACAAAGCAAAATTGATGCGTCACACAAAGTGACATCCATCTCAGCCATCAACGACCGTCTGGTGCCAAAAGACGAAAACGACCGTTCCATACCCTACTATCACTGGTGGCCCAAGAAAGGAAGCACAGAGTGGCTATCTTACGAATTTCCTCAAGAAACGACCATCTCCTGCTCCACAGTTTATTGGTTTGACGATGCTCCCTGGGGTGGATGCCGCACTCCGCAAAGCTGGACACTATTCTACCGGGACAGCCAAGGACATTGGCACGAAGTGGAAGAAGCCGACAATTATGGCACAGAGAAAGGCATCGGCAACACAGTCAAGTTCAAACCCGTAAAGACCAAGGCTGTCAGGCTGGAAGTCAAGCTGCCGGCCGACAACTCATCCGGCCTGTATGAATGGGAAGTCAAATAAACAAGATACGCACGATGAAAACACTCCAAATGATTGTCATAGCGCTGGTCATGCTTCTTTGGGGAAGCATGGCTGACGCACAAGGTACGGCAGATGACTACCGTCGCGCCTTTGCGCTGAGGGATAAGTTTAATGCCGACAAGGTGTACTATTCGAATGTCGTTCCGCAATGGATTGGCCGCACACACCGTTTCTGGTATATCCGCCACACTCCTGAAGGACGTCTCTATGTGACTGTCGATGCCGACAAACAAAGCCGGAAAGAACTCTTCGACCATTCGCTCTTGGCTTCAGCCCTGACAACGGCTTCGGGACAACCCGTGAAACCAACATCCATCATCCTGAGAAACCTGCAAGTCAGTGACGGACTGGACACACTCCGTTTCGTATTCGGCAACCGGAGATGGGCATATACAGTACACAATAATCAGTTGACAGATGAAGGACGACTCCCTGTCCCCCGCAAACAACGCCATTGGATGGAGACTGACGATGAAAAGACAGCCTCGCCCGTTGTCTCCCCCGACAAGCAATATGCCGCATTCATCAAGGAACACAACGTATATGTCCGTCATCTCGCGACCGGCCGGGAACGCCAACTAAGCACTGACGGCACATTGGGCAATTACTATTCAGCTTACATCCAATGGTCGCCCGACAGCAAAAAGGTCGCAACCTGCAAGATACGCCCTGTGACAAAACGCTATGTGTATTACGTGGAGTCATCGCCCTCCGACCAGCTCCAACCCAAGCTGCACAAACAGGAATATGCCAAGCCCGGTGACGAACTGCCATTCCGCGTGCCTTGCATTTTCCACGTCGAAAGCGGACGAAGCATTATTCCTTCCACCCAGCTGTTCGACAGACAATATGCCCTCCACAGACTACACTGGGACGACGACAGCCAAGCCGTCACGTTCGAATACAATCAGCGCGGACACCAAGTCTACCGCGTACTGGAATTATCGGCCACGACAGGCCATGTGCGAACGCTTATCGAGGAAACAAGCGACAAGTATGTGAACTACGTCCGCCATTTCCGCCACGACCTGCGCGACGGACGACACATCATCTGGATGAGCGAGCGTGACAACTGGAACCACCTCTACATGTTCGACCGTACGACGTCTGCTCCCACTCACCAAATCACCCGAGGTGCATGGTATGTGCGTGAGGTACTCCGTGTCGATGAAGCAAACCGGCAAATCTACTTCTCAGCCAACGGCATGCAACCGGACGAAGACCCTTATCTCATCCGTTACTACCGTATCGGTTTCGACGGCAAAGGACTTGTCTGCCTCACTCCGGAAGAAGGCATGCACCGGGCGACCTTCTCAGCAGACATGGACTACCTCGTCGATGTCCACTCGATGGTCGACCGTGCGCCGGTCGCCGTCCTCCGCCGCGCCAGTGACGGCAAAATCGTCATGCCGCTTGAGAAAGCCGACATCAGCCGCCTGTCGGCCGAAGGCTGGAAAGCGCCGGAAACGTTCGTTGCCAAAGGCCGTGACGGAAAAACCGACATGTGGGGCATCATTATCCGCCCGACAAACTTCGACCCTTCGCGTCGTTATCCCATCATCGAATACATCTACCAAGGGCCGGGCGACCAGTACGTGCCCAAACATTTCTCCCCGTACAACGGTTACATGAGCCCGCTGGCAGAACTGGGCTTCATCGTGGTGATGGTCGACGGCATGGGCACATCGTTTCGCTCGCGCGCATTCGAAAACGTTTGCTACAAGAACTTGAAAGATGCCGGACTGCCCGACCACATCGCGTGGATACGTGCCGCAGCCAAGAAGTATCCCTACATGGACATCGAACGCGTGGGCATATTCGGCTGCTCGGCCGGCGGACAAGAGTCGACAAACGCCGTCCTTCTCCACCCCGACTTCTACAAGGCTGCCTATTCGGCCTGCGGCTGCCACGACAACCGCATGGACAAAATCTGGTGGAACGAACTGTGGATGGGCTACCCCGTCGGGGAACAATACAAGGAATGTTCGAATGTGGAGAATGCGCATCTGCTGCGCCGTCCGTTGATGCTCGTGGTGGGAGAGCTGGACGACAATGTCGACCCCGCCTCGACCATGCAGCTGGCCAATGCACTGATCCGTGCCGGAAAGGATTTCGAGCTGGTGGTCATCCCCGGCGCGCGCCACACGATGGGCGAGACCTACGGCGAACATAAGCGTTTCGACTTCTTCGTCCGCCACCTTCTCCACCGGGAACCTCCGAAGTGGGACGAGCTGCGCCCTGCCGCGACTCCGGATGCCCTATAAGATAAGTCCGTATCTGATGCGGCATGAGATACGGACTCATGTAGGATCAGATACGGACTTATCCTCCCTCGCTCCGGAAACCGTGACCGAAGGGTCAGACTCGGATCACGGATTGGATGTTTTTCAACTGACGGAGCGACGCGCAAAGAGTCTTCACATCGTCCACATCGTAGACATACAATTCGATTTGCCCTTCGAAAATGCCTTCGTTGCTTTCGATGCTTAGCTTATGGATGTTCACATTGAGCTGGCGGGAAATGATTTGCGTGATTTCATTGAGCAATCCCAAGTCGTCAATGCCCTTGACCTGAATCGTCGCCGTGAACGCCATCGCACGATGCGTGTGCCACTCGGCTGCCAGGATACGGTTTCCTTGGCTGCTCTTAAGCTTGGTGGCGATAGGACACTGGCGCTTATGGATGATGATACGATTGTTCTCATTCAGGAAACCGAGCACGTCATCTCCCGGAATAGGCTTGCAACACTTCGCCAGGATGAAATCCTTTCCAACACCCTTCTCCGTGAGGATGACAGGTTTCTTTTTGTCAATGCTCACGGTCGGCTCCGGTTCTGCCGGCTGTGATTGCGGAGTCGTCTCCTTTGTCCTCCGGTTGAAAGGAAATATATATTTCTTATACTTCTTCCAATTCAGGTTATTCCCCTTATCTTTCAGAGCATTGCGGTCTTCATCGCCCAGCGTGAGAGTCTTCTGCCCCAGGGCAGCCAAAAAATTCTCACGCGTCATGTCATGAAGCGCCAGCAGTTTGTCGACATTGACACTATTGGGTTCTATATCTTCTTTCTTGAAAAACTCGCTCAAGATGTCTTCCCCTTGCTTTTGCGCCAGACGCTGCTCACGCTTGATGATAGCCAGAATCTTCGTCTTGGCCTTTGCCGTCGTTACAAAATTCACCCACGAAGGCTGTATACGCTGTGCCTTCGAAGTGAGAATCTCCACCTGGTCACCACTCTGCAAACGATGGCTCAGAGGCACCAGCTTATGATTCACCTTCGCACCGATACAATGACTGCCCAAGAAGGTATGGATGGAAAAAGCGAAATCAAGCGCCGTACAGTTGGCTGGCATCGTCTTGATTTCTCCCTTCGGCGTGAAGACAAATATCTCAGAAGCAAACAAGTTCAACTTGATGGTATCAAGCAAGTCCATCGAATCCGGCTGCGGGTCGTCGAGGATTTCCTTGATGGTGTGAAGCCACTTCTCCAGTTCGCCCTCATCCTCGCTGCCTCCTCCTTCCTTATATTTCCAATGAGCGGCAAATCCCTGTTCAGCCACATCGTCCATACGCTGGCTGCGTATCTGCACCTCGATCCACTGGCCGCGGTTGCTCATCAGGGTGACATGCAACGCCTGATAACCATTAGCCTTCGGATGGTTCACCCAGTCGCGCAAACGGTCCGGATGCGGTTTATAGATTTTGGAGATAGCCACATAAATGTTGAAGCATTCATTCAGTTCCTCGGCCATGGATTTCGGCTTGAAGATGATGCGCACAGCCAGGATGTCATAGATTTCCTCAAAGGTGATGTGCTTGGTCTGCATCTTGTTCCAGATGGAATAAGGCGACTTGACACGTGCTTTTATCTCATATTCCAGCCCCATCTTGTCCAGTTCAGCGCGAATCGGGTCTGTAAACTCCTTGAACACTTCGTCGCGGCTGGCTTGGGTAGCAGACAGCTTGTCTGTGATTTGTTGATATTCCTCCGGATGTTCATACTTGAAGCTGAGGTCTTCCAACTCCGTCTTGATTTTGTTCAGTCCAAGACGGTTCGCCAGCGGAGCGTAGATGTAGAGCGTCTCACCGGCTATCTTGTATTGCTTGTTGGGCAACATGGAGCCCAGCGTACGCATATTGTGCAGGCGGTCTGCGATTTTTATGAGTATGACCCGGATGTCGTCAGACATCGTGAGCAGGAGCTTCTTGAAGTTTTCGGCTTGTGCCGACGCACGGTCTCCAAAGATACCTCCGGAAATTTTCGTCAGCCCGTCCACGATTTGTGCAATCTTCGGACCAAACAAGTTTGCAATATCTTCCACCGTATAGTCCGTATCCTCCACCACATCGTGCAGGAGAGCCGCGGCTATTGATTCGCTGTCCATTCCGAGGGAAACGATTATAAGCGCTACATTAAAGGGATGGATATAATAATCCTCGTTTGTCTGCCGCTTCTGACCGTCATGCTTCAGCACGCAGTATTCAAAAGCCTTTTTTATAAGCTTTTGATCGTACTTTCCGCCGAAATCCTGCATTTGTTTATACAGCCTGTCGTAATCTCTTTGCTGTGCCTCGGTCATTTTGCCGTTCCTCCCTCCGAAAGCTTTTTGTATGTAGGCGAATTGCAAAGCTCGTTTCTTTTGCCGGTTGTTTTCAAAACGCCGTCCTTATTTTTTTCTATGAGCCCCAGCTCCGATAAAACCGTAAGCGATATTTCCGACTTGGCATATCCCGGGTCTTTGAGCGATAAATATTTTATCCGTTCGGCGTTCGTACCGAAGGGACCTATCATGCGATATACTGTCCCCGTTTCCTGCCTTGATGGCAATACATCGTTTATATTAAATCGCTTCCCCGATAAGAAAAGCTCCAAATTATCCATTTCTCTGAAAAGCCTTTCATCATCAGTTCCGCTCATGCGAAGCGCCTTTATTCTGACGGATAAATTGTATTCCCCGCCGTAAAAATCGGTTTCAACGGTTACCGCCGCGTCTAAAATATCACCTTCCTTAAAGCAGAAACGCTCGGGTGTTACGCCGAAAAGCAGCGCCTGAAAGGTGTTTTCCGCCTTTGAGAAGAGCAGACGGAGGTGCTTTCCGCCGCCTATGGGGGTGATTCTTATCAGGGTGACGCCGAAAACGCCGAAAACAGGCGTCGGATTTCCCGCACCGAACGGTTCAAGCTGCTTTATCGCGTCTGCCAAATCGAGAGAAAGCGCGGAGGGCTTCAGCCGACAGTCAAGCCTTAATGTTGGGGGAACGAAGGGTATAGCTTCGGCGTATTCGTTTATCTTTTCCCTGAAAGCGGCGATATTCTCCGTTTTAAGGCTTAAGCCCGCCGCCTGCTTGTGCCCGCCGAATTTTGTAAGCAGCGAGGAAGCATATTTTATTGCGTCAAAAACCGCAAAGCCCTCAATGCTGCGGGCAGAACCGGATGATACATCACCGTTTTCGGATATCACGACCGAGGGCTTGCCGTAGCGCTCGGTTATCCTTGCCGCCGCTATGCCCACAACGCCCGGGTGCCAGCCTTTACCGCTGACTACTATGACCCTGCGGTGGTCAAGCCCTTCTTTTTCTATAGTCTCTGCCGCTTTTTTGAAAATTTCATTTTCGGTTTCGCGGCGCTCTGTGTTAAGCTCATCTATCCTTTTCGCAAGCTTGAGCGCTTCGGATTCATTATCTGTAGTGAGGAGCCTGAATGCAATATCGGCATTACCGAGCCTTCCCGCCGCGTTTATTCTCGGCGCTATTCCGAAGGCTATTCGGGAGGCGTTCATATCGCCGCATTTGATTCCCGCAACGCTCATAATTGCCGAAAGCCCCGCAGACGGCGCACTTTTAAGCTTTTTTATTCCATCCTTAATAATGCTGCGGTTTTCGCCTTTCAGCGGCATAACGTCAGCGGTGACGGCAACACTTAAAATATCGGCGTATTCAGACAGCAGCTCCTCCGGCTCTGCACCCTCGGCTACGCATATCAGCCGAAATACAACCTCCGCACCGCAAATTTCCTTAAACTCCGACGGGCAGTCGGCTCTGTGCGGGTCTATCACAGCGTCCGCAGGCGGCAATACCTCTCCCGGTAAATGGTGATCGGTGACGATTACGCCGATACCGAGCTCTTTAGCTCTTTCGACTTCCCTGATACAGGAAATTCCGTTATCCACGGTTATGATAAGCCCAACGCCGTCCGCCGCTAATTTTTCCACCGCGGGAATATTCATCCCGTAGCCCTCGTCCATGCGGTCGGGAATATAACAGACGCAGTCACACCCGCGGCCTTTAAGATAGTTATACATAATTGCGGAGGAGCATACGCCGTCGCAGTCGTAATCACCGAAAACGGCGATTCTCACGCCGCTTTCCGCGGCTTTGTTCAGAATATCCGCAGCCTTGTCGATATC
>ERZ827088.1331-NODE-1331-length-31127-cov-3.745173_pt1 | contig 31127 bp, 18 predicted proteins | sample MGYA00519922_ERZ827088 | MGnify/ENA primary metagenome ERZ827088 (study PRJEB31778, sample SAMEA3449254) | human gut metagenome | biome: human gut; feature: human-associated habitat; material: faeces | place: United Kingdom | collected 2010/2012 ...
GGGTCCGGAGATGTTGACCCTGGAACAGCTTGGCATGTACAGCGCCCAGTATGAGCGCGGTGAGATCGACGAGAACCGCTTAAACTGGGCAAAACACAATGCATGTCCGAACTGCGGTGCATGTTCCTTCATCGGAACTGCATCCACGATGCAGATCATGGCAGAGGCTCTCGGTCTTGCACTTCCGGGAAGTGCCCTGATGCCGGCGACAAGCCCGGATCTCTTAAACTATGCGAGAGAGGCCGGAAAACAGGCCGTAAAGCTCGCAAAGATGGACAATATGCGTCCGAGCGATATCGTGACCATGGAAAGCTTTGAGAACGCGATCCTGGTACATGCGGCAATCTCCGGAAGTACGAACTGCCTGCTCCATCTTCCGGCGATCGCCCATGAACTCGGGATCGAGATCACAGGCGACACCTTCGACAGACTCCACCGCGGTGCGAAATATCTCCTCGATATCCGCCCGGCAGGAAAGTGGCCGGCAGAGTGCTTCTACTATGCGGGCGGTGTTCCGGCGATCATGGAGGAGATCAAGGATCAGCTTCACCTGGATGTCATGACCGTGACCGGAAAGACACTCGGTGAGAACTTAAAGGAATTAAGAGAGAACGGATTTTATGAGCGCTGTGAGAAGTGGCTTCAGAAGTTCAACGAGCGCTATGGAACATCCGTGACACGCCAGGACATCATCCGTCCGGCTGACAAGGCGATCGGAACAGATGGAAGTATCGCAGTCCTTCGTGGAAACCTTGCTCCGGAAGGTGCGGTTATCAAGCACACCGCATGCCCGAAGGAGATGTTCAAGGCAGTTCTCAAGGCGAGACCGTTTGATAGCGAGGAAGAGTGTCTGGATGCTGTCCTGAAACATAAAGTTCAGAAAGGTGATGCTGTCTTTATCCGTTATGAAGGACCAAAAGGAAGCGGAATGCCGGAAATGTTTTATACATCTGAGGCAATCAGCAGTGATAAAGAATTAGGAAAAAGTATCGCTCTAATCACAGATGGAAGATTCTCAGGAGGAACTAGAGGCCCATGTATCGGACATGTATCACCTGAAGCTGCTGTGGGCGGACCTATCGCTCTTGTTGAGGAAGGCGATATGATCGAGATCGATATCAACAACCTCAGCATCAAGCTCGATGTATCAGACGAGGAGCTTGCAAAGAGAAAGGCTGCATGGAAGCCAAGACAGCCAAAGGTTACAACAGGCTATCTTGCAAGATACGCAGCTATGGTTACATCAGGCAACAGAGGTGCTGTTCTTGAGGTGCCAAAGAATTAATTGATCACAATTAAGGGAAAAGGAGAAAGTAAGATGTCAAAGATATCAGGTTCTGAAATTGTTATAGAGTGCCTTAAAGAACAGGGCGTTGACACCGTGTTCGGTTATCCGGGAGGAACTATCCTCAACGTATATGATGCCCTCTACAAGCACCAGGATGAGATCAACCATGTGCTCACATCACATGAGCAGGGGGCTGCCCATGCGGCAGATGGATATGCCAGAGCTACAGGCAAGGTCGGAGTATGTATGGCCACATCAGGTCCGGGTGCCACCAACCTTGTAACAGGTATAGCTACAGCATACATGGATTCCATTCCTGTTGTGGCAATAACAGCAAATGTAGGTGTAAATATGCTCGGTAAGGACAGCTTCCAGGAGGTAGACATTGCAGGTGTTGTTATGCCTATCACCAAGCACAGCTTTATCGTGAAGCACATAGATGATCTTGCACCGACCATCAGACGTGCGTTCAAGATCGCAAAGAGCGGCAGACCTGGCCCGGTGCTTGTGGATATAACAAAGGATGTAACCGCAGCGGAGACAGAGTATATACCAGAGACACCGGAGGTCATCGAGAGAAAGACAGACACCATCCGCGAGGAGGATGTGAACAAAGTCCTTGAGATGATCAAGGTTTCAAGAAGACCATTTATCATGGCAGGTGGCGGATGTATCATCTCTGACGCATCAGCAGAGCTTGCAGAATTTGCAGATAAGGTGGATGCACCAGTGTGCGATACACTTATGGGCAAGGGCGCATTTGATGGAAGAAGCGAGAGATATACAGGCATGATCGGTATGCACGGAACAAAGGTGTCCAACCTCGGTGTGTCAAGGGCAGATCTTGTGATCGTTGTTGGTGCCAGATTCTCAGACCGAGTTATCGGAAATGCATCCAAGTTCGCGCCAAATGCAAAGATCATACATATAGATATAGATGCGGCTGAGATAGATAAGAATATCCCAACAAATGCCAGTATAGTCGGCGATGCAAAGGAAGTCCTGAAGATACTCAACAGCAAGCTTGCAGCCCAGTCCAACAAGACGTGGATGTCTGAGATCGAAGACCTCAAGAAGCAGAATCCTGACGTGTACAGCTTTGACACACTGAACGGTCCTGCAGCTATCAAGAAAATCTACGAGCTTACAGAGGGGGATGCGATCATCACAACAGATGTCGGACAGCATCAGATGTGGGCAGCCCAGAACTATACATTCAAGGAGCCTAGGACATTCCTGTCATCAGGCGGACTTGGAACCATGGGTTACGGTGTTGGTGCAGCTATCGGAGCAAAGTACGGCAGACCTGATAAGACAGTCATCAACATAGCCGGTGACGGATGCTTCAGAATGAATCTGAACGAGATAGCAACAGCTGCGAGATACAACGTGCCTATCATCCAGGTAGTCCTGAACAACCACGTACTTGGAATGGTAAGACAGTGGCAGACGCTGTTCTATGACCACAGATATTCCAACACTGTGCTTGACGATTCAGTAGATTTCGTCAAGGTAGCAGAGGGACTTGGAGCCATGGGAATCAGAGCCAACACGCTTGATGAGTTCGAGGCAGCAATGAAGACAGCCCTGACAGCAGGCAGACCTGTGGTAATAGATGTAACAATAGCGGGAGACGACAAGGTATGGCCAATGGTAGCTCCGGGAGCAGCCATCGATACCTGTTTCTCAGAAGACGATATGTAATATATGTCAATATAAGCTCGGAAAGGCACCATATTTGTGCGCGTACAAAACATAGATATGGTGCTTATATATATAATCCCTACTTGCCGACAGGCGAAAAGAGTGCTATAGTACAGGGATATAAGCGATAATAAAGTTGTTTTACTTGATAATATAAGAATTTAGTAAAAATAACTTGTTAATCGCAAGCGGGATACACCAAAAAAACAAAGATAAGTCAGAATTTTCATATAAATGGGAACGAAGGACATTTTTGTTAAGTAAAATATCTCGCACACATTTTATTAGGTCATAAACAGATGATTTCGTAAATAAAGTAAATTAGCCTGTGTTTCGCTGCCTATATCGTTCGAAGGACATTCTCCTCCGCCGGTCCTTAGGTGGCGCTGTAGGCGGCACCTTAGTACCGCTGCAGGAGGAGACGAGCGGGAGCGCTCCGCAGAACGATATAGGCAGCGAAACACAGGCTTACATACATTAAAACAAAATCATCGTCACAACTAAAAAGAAGGAGAGATAACAAAAATGGCAAGAGTGTACAACTTTTCAGCAGGCCCTTCAGTTCTTCCTGAGGTGGTATTAAAAGAGGCAGCAGAAGAAATGCTTGATTACAAGGGAACAGGCATGAGCGTAATGGAGATGAGCCATCGATCTAAAGCCTTCGACAATATCATCAAAGAGGCAGAGAAGGATCTCAGAGATCTCATGAACATACCTGACAACTACAAGGTGCTTTTCCTTCAGGGAGGAGCTTCACAGCAGTTTGCAGCAATTCCAATGAATCTCATGAAGAATGGCGTAGCTGACTACATCATAACAGGTCAGTGGGCAAAGAAAGCATACGAAGAAGCAAAGAAATATGGAAAGGCAGTTGCAGTTGCATCATCAGCAGACAAGACTTTCTCATATATCCCAGATTGTTCAGATCTTCCAATAGATGACGATGCTGATTATGTATACATTTGTCATAACAACACTATATATGGAACAACATACCACACACTTCCTAACACAAAGGGCAAGATACTTGTTGCAGATATGTCATCAGACATTCTCTCACAGCCTGTAAATGTTGAGGATTACGGTATGATCTACTTCGGAGTTCAGAAGAACGTTGGTCCTGCAGGCGTAGTAGTGGCTATCATCCGTGAGGATCTTATCAGAGATGACGTAATGCCATTTACACCAACCATGCTCAAGTACAAGACTCAGGCAGATGCAGACTCACTCTACAACACACCTCCATGCTACGGCATCTATATCTGTGGCAAGGTATTCAAGTGGGTTAAGGAGATGGGCGGCCTTGAGGCTATGAAGGCTCACAACGAGAAAAAGGCCAAGATCCTCTATGATTTCCTCGACAGCTCAGAGCTCTTCAAGGGAACTGTAGTAAAGGAAGACCGTTCACTCATGAACGTACCATTTGTAACTGGTGACGCAGACCTTGATGCAAAGTTCGTCAAGGAGGCTACAGAGGCTGGATTTGTCAACCTCAAGGGTCACAGAACAGTAGGTGGTATGAGAGCATCTATCTACAACGCAATGCCTATCGAGGGTGTTGAGAAGCTTGTAGAGTTCATGAAGAAGTTCGAGGCAGAGAACAAGTAATATATAGTAATAGAAAAGGGAGAAAAGGACATGTCAGTAAAGATTAATTGCTTAAACCCTATCGCCAAGTGCGGTATGGAGCTTTTACCTGATACATATGAAGTAACAGACAATTTCGCAGATGCAGATGCAGTTCTGGTCAGAAGTGCATCCATGCATGATCTTGAGCTGTCAGACAACCTTCTGGCAGTAGCCCGTGCAGGTGCAGGTGTCAACAACATTCCACTTGATAAGTGCGCTGAGAAGGGTATCGTAGTATTTAACACACCAGGAGCAAATGCAAATGGTGTTAAGGAGCTTGTAGTAGCAGCACTCCTCATGGCTTCAAGAGACCTCGTTGGCGGTTACAACTGGGTCAAGGACAATGCCGCTGAGGCAGATATCGCCAAGATGGTGGAGAAGCAGAAGAAGAACTACGCAGGCAATGAGATCCTTGGCAAGAAGCTCGGTGTAATCGGACTTGGTGCCATTGGAGCAAAGGTTGCAAATGTTGCGCTTAAGCTCGGCATGCAGGTATACGGATATGATCCATATGTGTCAGTAGATGCAGCATGGGGACTTTCAAAGGATGTAAAGCACATCACAAATGTAGAGGATATCTACAGAGACTGTGATTATATAACAGTTCATGTTCCAGCTCTTGACAGCACAAAGGGAATGATCAATGCAGATGCATTTGCACTGATGAAGGACGGCGTGAAGATCCTCAACTTCGCAAGAGACGTACTGGTCAACGATGAGGATATGAAGGCGGCACTCGACTCAGGCAAGGTTGCAAAGTATATGACAGACTTCCCTAACCCGGCTATAGCAGGTTACAAGAACGTGGTAGCATTCCCACATCTTGGAGCTTCAACAGCAGAGTCAGAGGACAATTGTGCAGTTATGGCTTGTAAGGAGATCAAGGCATACATCAACGATGGAAACATCAAGAACTCTGTAAACTATCCAAACGTAAACATGGGACAGTGCAGTGATGTAGCCAGAGTTACTATCTGCCACAAGAACATCCCTAACATGCTCACCCAGTTCACAGGAGTATTCTCCAAGAAGGGCGGCAATGTATCAGGAATGATCAGCAAGGCAAAGGGCGATTATGCATATTCTATCCTTGATATCGGTGTAGAGCCAACAGCAGACGACATCGCAGAACTCTCAGCAATCGAGGGAGTTGTTAAGGTAAGAGTCATAAAGTAATAAAAGATAAATAGGAGAGAAGAAAAATGAGTGACAAGTTAAAGGTAGGTATCCTTGGCGCAACAGGTATGGTAGGTCAGAGATTTATCTCACTTCTTGAGAACCATCCTTGGTTCGAGGTTGTTACAGTTGCAGCCAGCCCAAGAAGCGCAGGCAAGACATACGAAGAGGCAGTTGGTGACAGATGGAAGATGGATACACCGATGCCAGAGGCAGTTAAGAAGCTTGTAGTATACAATGTCAATGAGGTAGAGAAGGTTGCTGCCACAGTTGATTTTGTATTCTCAGCAGTAGATATGACAAAGGATGAGATCAAGGCTATAGAGGAGGCTTATGCCAAGACAGAGACTCCTGTAGTTTCAAACAACTCAGCTCACAGATGGACTCCTGATGTTCCTATGATGGTTCCAGAGATCAATGCAGACCATGCAGAGGTTATCGAGTTCCAGAAGAAGAGACTTGGAACAGATAGAGGATTTGTTGCAGTTAAGCCTAACTGCTCAATCCAGAGCTACGCACCGGTACTTACAGCATGGATGCCATTTGAGCCATACGAGGTTATCGTAAGCACATATCAGGCAATCTCAGGAGCAGGTAAGACATTCAAGGATTGGCCTGAGATGCTTGGCAACATCATCCCATATATCGGTGGTGAGGAAGAGAAGTCAGAGAAGGAGCCACTCAGAATCTGGGGTAAGGTAGACAAGGAGAATGGTGTGATCGTTCCTGCAGAGGGAATCACTATCACAAGCCAGTGTATCAGAGTCCCAGTTCTCAACGGACATACAGCAACTGTATTCGTAAAGTTCAGAAAGAACCCTACAAAGGAGCAGCTTATCGAGGCTATGACAAGCTTCAAGGGCGCGCCTCAGGAGCTTGGTCTTCCAAGTGCACCAAAGCAGTTTATCCAGTACCTTGAGGAGGACAACAGACCACAGGTTGCTCTGGACGTTGACTTCGAGAAAGGTATGGGTATCAGCGTTGGACGTCTCCGTGAGGATTCAGTATATGACTGGAAGTTCGTTGGCCTTTCACACAACACTGTAAGAGGTGCTGCAGGTGGTGCAGTTCTCTGCGCAGAGCTTCTGAAGGCTAAGGGATATATCACAAAGAAGTAATAAATTATATGGATATTTGAAGTGTCTGTGCTAACAATATCATAAAGATTTGCCGGGATAATGTTGCTGCTATGAATTGAACATGTTCCGGCAATTTTTTTGTTTTGCATGGCGTTATATTATGCAGTATTATTGATAACATTATGTTGACATTGCACAAACAGGTATACTAAAATTAGATTAATTGTAAATAAACCATGAATTACTAAGGGAGGTATTTTATGAGAAAAGGGAAGAGATGGCTGGCAGCGGCTGTGAGTGCAGCGATGATTGTCCAGTCACTGGCCAGTGTTGGCCCGGTTTATGCAGCGGATGATGGCGTATCCATAGCTGACACGTTTACGGATTCGTCGTTTAGAAGCTATGTGTCGAGTAATTTCGATACAGACAGTAATGGTTATCTGTCAGATGCGGAGATCTCGAATGTAACATCTATAGATGTTTCGAAGTGTTCTCCTGCTATATCAAGTTTGAATGGCGTAGAATTGTTCACCAATCTGTCAAAGCTGGATTGTAATGAGCAGTCTATAAGGAATCTTGATATAGAGAATCTTGAGAATCTTGAATATATAGATGTCTCAAGTAACAGAATAGACAGTCTGACATTGCCGGTAAGTGCAGAGAAACTTACATATCTTGATATAAGTGGAAACAAGATCACAAGCCTTACATCTCTGGCTGATTACAATAATCTTGTACTGCTCAATGCCAATTCAACAAACCTTTCATCGATAGATGTCAGCAATATGAAGGGGCTTAAGGTGCTTGGCGTAAGTGGAACCACCATATCAACACTTGATCTTGGCTCAAACATGGAGCTTACAACACTTTATTGTGACAGCATGCGTTCACTGCCTGTCCTTGATGTGTCAGGTCATGAGAAGCTTAAGAATCTTTATTGTGCTGGAGCAAAGAGCGACAGTGGAGTTGTTGTTCGTTCGTCAATTACCAAGCTTGACGTATCCGGTGATATAGTCCTTGGTTCGCTTGATTGTTCAAATAGCTATGTGGCTGAGCTGAACATAGACAATACCCCGGCGCTTACAACACTTGATTGTTCTAACACGAGACTTACATCAATAGATGTGTCAAAGAACACAAGTCTTAGCTACCTTGATGTCAGCAGCAATGTTCTGGGTGCGGTGGATTTTACTGCGAATACAGCACTTAGAGAGCTTTATGTCAAGGATACTGGCATAAATAAGCTTGATGTATCTACTCTCACCAATCTGGTTAATCTTGACGCATCATCAAATTCTCTTGCAGAGCTTGATATAGCATCAAACAGTTTATTGGAGAAGCTTTATATTTCAGACAATAATATCCAGGGTATAAAGCTTGATGGTCATCCTGACCTGAAAGAACTTGAGATTGACAACAACAATCTTGTGGCCATAGATATATCAGTGTGTCCTAAACTTTATGGCGATGATGGTGTGTTCAGTTGCAGTGGGAATAGCAGGGATATAACACTTGATACTACGAACTATGATTATGATTTTAGTGATTTTTCAAAAGTCTATGGTTTGCATAAGGCGTGGTATGACTATGAACTTCCTGTTGCTGTAGATAACAACGGCAAGCCTTTAACGGATGATAATGGGGTTGAAATTACAGGAATACTACAGGATACGCAGGAATACAGGGCATAGATGCCAGCAATGAGGCGTCATCCGTGACTGGAGGACAGCTTGATGGATATATATTTACAGCGGAGCCGGATGCGGAGAAGATTACATACAATTACTATACAGGAGCAGGAATGGGGAAGGTCAAGTTCACACTCAACATTCTTAACCCGCTCAAGGTCACAGTATGGTATACAACTGATGGAAATGTTGTAAAGTCAGACAGTTCTACACTCAGCTTCAGAGTTGGTGATACGACTACACTTACAGCTACGGATGACGAAAAGAATCCACACAAGAACATAACATGGAGTTCGTCAAATGAAAGAGTTGCACAGATAGACAGGGAGACAGGAGAACTGACCTGTGTTTCGGCGGGAACAGCTCAGATTAACATTCTGCTGAATGATCGTGCTATAGGATATGTGAATATGGAGTGTCACAAGCCTGTTACCGGACTTTATCTTGTAGATCAGAACGAGAAGGATGATGCAGGCAACCAGATAACATACGAGAATGGCGCAGTCATCAACATGGACTGTGGAACATATCCAAGAAATGGCTCTAAGAAGCTGGATGTAAAGTGTGTTACCGAGGATGGTCTTGCATCCAAAGAGATATCAGGATTCACTTGTAAGGTGACTGATGCGGATGGCAAAGAAAACAATAAGGTTTTGTCGTTTAATACATCAAGTAAGACTATAACAACAAGAGGTGCAGGAATCGCATTCCTTCATTTTACATCAACTGATAATCCTGATGTAGAGACAGTAATTCAGGTAAATGTTGAACAGAGAGTAAACAGCGTGACACTTTCACAGTCTAGAATGACGATCATTGCAGGTGGAAGCAGTAATCTCGTTGCTACGGTTTCTCCAAATACTGCAGTGGAGCAGAGCGTTGTATGGTCATCATCAAATGAGAGCATTGCTACGGTCGATGCCGAGGGAAATGTGAAGGCAGTCAATCCGGGAGAAGCTGATATCATATGTACATCTGTTGATACTGAGCAGGTGTACGGCAAGTGTCATGTGACTGTACAGCCGCCTGTAAAAGGTTTGACTCTCAATATGAACAGTGCAGAATTGCTGCTCGGAGCAGATACGGAAAGCAGAACAGTATCACTTGAGGCTGTTATCGATGCGGATGATGCAAGTATTTACAAGAATTTGAAGTGGACATCGTCAGATACAAACGTTGCTTCGGTGTCATATAGTTCAACAGATAAGACAAAGGCTACAGTTACTGCCAGATCAGCAGGAACTGCTGTTATCAGATTTTCAATTTCAGATGATGAGTATGTGGATTGCAACATTACAGTAAAGCAGAGAGTTACAAGCCTTAGAATAAACAGAGACAAGACAACAATATATGCTGGTGATACACTGCAGGTAACAAGCACTGCATCCCCTGCAACTGCATCGAATCAGGAAGTCATCTGGGCATCATCAGACGAGAGTGTTGCAAGCATTGACAAGGATGGTTTGATAACAGCCCTCGACAGAGGAACCACAGTTATCACAGCTACAGCAGTTGATGGAAGTGAGAAAACAACATCATTCACTCTTACAGTAAAGAAGTATGTAAGTGCTATAACACTTGACAAGGAGAAGCTCACTCTGTATGTGGGTGAACGAGGAACTGTTAAGCAGACCGTACTTCCAGAAGATGCAAATGACAGAAATGTTATATGGCAGTCAAGTGATCCGGGTGTTGCAACAGTATCAAACGGAACAATAACAGGTGTTAAAGCCGGAACAACAAACATAACATGTACAGCTAGAGATGGCAGTGGAGTATCAAAAACATGTGAAGTTACAGTAGTCCAGCAGATATCATCAATAGTATTGGGTGAGAGCACTAAGACTGTGAATGTAGGTGATAAGTTTACCCCGAATGTGACGCTCAATCCGGAGAATGCTTCAAAAACAGAGCTGAAGTGGACAAGCTCGAGTGAAGCAGTAGCATCTGTAGATCAGAATGGAGAGGTAACAGCAAAATCCCGAGGTACAGCGACAATCACATGCGAGGCTGTCGAAGGCATTGAAGGAAGAAAGGCCAAGGCAGCTCTCAGACTTACAGTTAACCAGCCGGTTACAGAAATAAAACTTAATCAGACAAAACTGAATCTGTTTGTGGGTAAACAGGGCAGAATAACATCGACTGTAGCTCCTGCTAACGCAAATAACAGAAATGTTGAGTGGACAACTTCTAACAGCAAGGTAGCAACTGTAAACAATGGTACTATCACAGCAGTATCAAAGGGAACAGCAGTTATCACATGTAAGGCTAAGGATGGAAGCGGCAAGCTTGCAAAGTGTACTGTTACGGTTTCACAGCCTGTAACATCCATCAAGCTCAATGCAACAAACAAGACTATCAAGAAGGGTGCGACATTCACACTCAAGGCAACTGTAGGTCCTGCAGCGGCAAACAATAAGGCGGTTACATGGTCATCATCGAACACCAAGGTTGCAACAGTTTCGTCAACAGGAGTTGTCAAGGCTGTTAGAAAGGGTTCGGCAGTTATCACATGTAAATCAAAGGACGGAAGCAATATTACTGCCAAGTGTACAATCAATTCAGTTATTATGGTTTCTTCGATCAAGTTAAACAAGAAGACAGCAACCATAAAGAGAAAGGGAAAGATAACACTCAGGGCAACAGTAGGTCCTGCAACTGCAAACAACAAGGCAGTTACCTGGGTTTCCTCAAATAAGAAGATAGCTACCGTAACAACAAGTGGAACAGTAGTAGGTAAGAAGAAGGGCCGTGCGGTAATTAAATGTAAGGCTAAGGATGGCAGTGGTAAGTACGCAAAGTGTACAATCATAGTAAAATAAAATATAACAACATATAGTTGGAATATATGATCTTAATCGTCAGGCCTGCAAAACAGGTCTGACGGTTTTTTACGTATATTGTTCTTTGCTGTTCTTTATTTTTATTTAACGTTAAAAAATGTTGTAAGCAAATAGCAATTGTGATAAACTATTAGAAAAATTGATTTCATTTACATGGAGGCATTTATAGATATGAAGAAGCTTATTTTAGTTACATCACCACCAGCATGTGGAAAGACATTTATTTCAAAGCAGGTTGCAAAGGCACTTCACAATTGTGTATACCTTGACAAGGATACACTTATCGTGCTTTCAAAGCAGATATTTGTGGTTGCCGGACAGGAGTACAACCGTTCATCAGACTTCTTCCAGAAGGAGATCAGAGATTACGAGTATTACTGTGTGCTGGATCTTGCATTTGAGGCATTGGATTACAATGATACAGTTCTCATCAATGCTCCGTTTACAGAGGAGATCAGAGATGATGAGTATCTTGACAATCTTCGCGCTAAGCTTGCAGAGAAAGATGCAGAGCTCTTCGTTATCTGGGTAAATACAAGAAAAGATGTATGTCATGAGAGAATGATCAAGAGAGCTTCAGACAGGGATACATGGAAGCTTGAGCACTGGGATGAGTACATCAACAGCCAGAACTTCAATCCGCCTACAAACATCAAGGATCTCTTCATATTCGAGAACTCATCAGAGGAGGAATATGAGGATTCGATCAAGAAGGTTGTCAAGGCTGTAAGAGGTTAATTGGCACATACAATAAAATATTTATGACAGGAGTAGAGAATATGGCAACAATCAGAAGTTTTAGAGCCTATAGACCGAGACCAGATGTTGCAGGCAGAGTAGCTGCCTTGCCATACGATGTGTATAACCGTCAGGAAGCAGAGATAGAGGTCAAGCGCGAACCATTATCATTTTTGAAAGTGGACAGAGCAGAGACATCCTTTGGACCAGATGTGGATACATATGCTCCATGTGTATATGATAAGGCTGGTCAGCTGCTTCAGGGCATGATAGATGATGGAACATATATCATGGAGCGCAGACCAGTCTATTATATTTATGAGCTTATCATGGATGGCAGGCATCAGACAGGACTCGTGGCATGTTCTTCTATAGATGACTATATGAATGGAGTCATCAAGAAGCATGAGAATACCAGAGAGGACAAGGAGATAGACAGAATAAAGCATGTCGAGGCATGCGGAGCGCAGACGGGACCTATATTCCTTGCGTACAGAGCGATAGATAAGGTTGACGAGATCATCGACAGAGTGAAGAAGGGTGATAAGTTGTACGGCTTCACATCACCTGACGGGGTCACTCACAACGTATGGATAATAGATGGCCAGGAAGATATAGACACCATCAGAGCTGCATTTGAAGGAGTGGACGATATCTATATAGCGGATGGACACCACAGGGCGGCATCGGCCGTCAAGGCGGGAATCCATATGAGAGAGAAGAATCCGGGATATACCGGGGATGAGGAATTCAATTATTTCCTCTCTGTACTTTTCCCTCATGACCAGCTTATGATCATGCCGTACAACAGAGTGGTAAAGGATCTCAACGGACATGACAAGCAGGAATTCATGGATGAGGTTTCAAAGATATTTGATGTGACAGCCAGTGATGTTCCGGTGGAACCACAGGTCAAAGGACAGGTGGGAATGTACATGGATGGAAGCTGGTACAGACTGGATGTCAGAGAAGGTATTGTTCCGGATGATGTCGTGGGCAGACTTGACGTATCGGTACTTCAGGACAATGTGCTTGCACCGATACTTGGAATACAGGATCCGAGAACTGATCAGAGGATCATGTTCGTAGGTGGAATCAGAGGACTTGCAGAGCTTGAGCGTCTGGTGGATGGAGGAATGGCGGTTGCATTCTCGATGTATCCGACATCCATCACTGAACTGTTCGACATTGCAGATGCGGGACTTCTCATGCCTCCAAAGTCAACGTGGTTTGAGCCAAAGCTCAGAAGCGGAATATTTATACACAAGATAGACTAACATTAGGAGAAGGGGTTTTATGGAGATATTTGTATTGAAATCAGATGAGGTTGCAGCGATAACAAGGGGTACGCATGGCAACCCTCATCATATTCTTGGTATGCACCAGTGTCTTAATGACTGCTATGTAAATGCATACCTTCCGAGGGCTACGGCTGCGTTTGTTCTCAGGATAAATGAAGAAACGGGCGAGCCGATATTTAAATATCCTATGACCGAGATAGGTTCACAGGGATTTTTTACAGTGAAGATCGAGGATAGCGGGGCATTTGCATATAAGCTCATAACAGAAGGCGAGCAGGCGGCTGAATTCTATGATCCGTATTCATTCGGGTACAGCGTGGATCCGGTCAATGTCATGAAGGTGGTAAATGGAGACGATGGAATATTGTCGGATTTCCATGTAAAGGATCTGTTTGGAGCAAGACAGATCACGCTCGATGGTGTACAGGGTGTATCGTTCTGCATGAATATGCCGGGGGCAACCAGGGTCAGTGTGGTCGGAGATTTCAACGGATGGGATGGACGCGTGAATCCTATGAGAAGGATTGACTACACTGATATGTTTGAGCTGTTCATTCCGGGCGATCTCATGAATACCAGATACAAATTCGAGGCATTATACAGAGATGGAAATACAGATATATTTGCAGACCCTTACGCTGAGGTTTATGAGGTGGCACCGGGAAATGCGTCGGTACTTGCAAAGCTTGAGTATAGCTGGTCAGACTCTTCATATATGAAGAAGAGAGGCAGTGTATCTGCCCCGGTAAATATATATGAGGTCCACATGCCGACATGGAAGAGAAACTCAGATGGATATCCTCTTAACTATCTCGAATTTGGCAAAGAGGCTGCCATGTACGTGAAGAATATGGGATACAACTACATACAGTTTATGCCACTTATGGAATATAGAGATGACAATGGCTGGGGCTATGATACCGTGGGAATGTTCGCTCCGACATCGAGATTTGGAACACCTACGGAGTTCATGGCTATGGTCGACCATTTCCACAGCAAGGGAATAGGCGTTATCATGGATATGGTATCAGTGAGGGATGTGGATTGCATCGCATATTGGATAGACACATATCATCTGGATGGAGTAAGGCTGGAGGACGAGGAACTTATCAGAGCATTGAGAACAACCCTCGGCACTGCAGGCGATGCTGTCATGACAGATCTCAGGTGGAATAATGAAGGTGTGTCCAGAGTGACAGATTTCATGATGATACCTCCAGTGAACAGAGGAAGCTTTATGGATTATACATGTGGTATACCATTTGACGAGAAGGATGATACCGTATGGGCGCTCAGCCATGATGAGGTTGCATATGAGCGTGGAAGTTACGCATCCAAGATGTCGGGTGGCTATGAGGACAAGTATGCTGATCTCAGACTTCTGTTTGGTCTCACCATGTCACTACCGGGAAGAAAGCTGACGTTTATGGGACAGGAATTAGGCGGATTTGCCGGGTTTGACGGAAGAACCCAGATCGACTGGTCGGTTCTTGAGTTCGATGCAAACAGCTATTTTCAGAAATATATAAAGGAACTCAACAAATTATACGATACAAAGAATGCTCTGTGCGGTTATGGCAGGGACCTTGTCGGCAGTGCACTTGATATACAGGAGAAGGGACAGGTAATATCATTTGTAAGACATGGTTTTGATGTCGCAGATGATGTGTATATTGTCTGCAACTTCGGACTTAAAAATGTGACAGGATATAAGCTTCCGGTTGAGACGGATGGAAAGTACAGAGAGATCTTCTCAAGTGATAACCTGAAATACGGAGGCGAGGGCAACAATAACAAAGGATATGAGACTGCTGCGGATGGCGTGATAGAAGTGAGTGCTCCTGCACTGTCATTTGCAGTGTTTGCCCATGTAAAATAGGAGGAATAGACATTTATGCTATTGATTGGTGATCTGTATAACATGGCGGTTGATACTGCGACCACAGAGAGTGGGGTCGGGGATGCGGTGAAGGAGGCCACGGATCAGGTAAGCATCATAGGACAATATATCCAGAAGCTTACAGACTGGTGCATGTCCAAGCTGGGCAGTATAGTAGTGGCGGTCATATTCATGGTTGTCTGCTTCAAGCTGGTGAAACTTCTGCTCAAGATACTCAGGAAGAGCTTCGAGAGATCAAAGCTTGATCCGAGTGTTGCAGGATTTTTCATATCGGCGGTCAAGATCGTCATGAATGTTTTGATCGTGCTCACTGCGGCGAGTATCGTGGGATTTCAGATCACTTCATTTATAACTATACTAGGCACAGCGGGGGTTACCCTCGGACTTGCACTTCAGGGAAGTCTGTCGAATCTTGCGGGCGGCTTGTTGATTCTCATATTAAAACCATTCAGGGTCGGTGACTATATTGTGGAGAACAATACCCACTGCGAAGGAACAGTCGTGTCCATAGACATATTCTATACAAGGCTGATAACTTTCGACAACAAATCAGTCGTCATACCGAATGGCAACATATCCAACACATCCCTTGTGAATGTGACAGAGCATGATATGAGGAGGGTGGATATACCATTTTCTGTTGCGTATGATTCTGATATGGAGAAGGTCAAGAGGGTTACCATTGAGACCATTAAGGATGTGGATGGTTATCTTCCGGATGAGCAGATTCTGTTCTATATAGATGAATTTGCAGACAGTGGGATCAATATGTATGTGAAGTTCTATGCGACGATAGAGAAGTTCTTTGATGCCAAGTGGGATGCCATGTGGAAGTTGAAAAAGGCATTTGACGAGAATGACATAGAGATTCCATTTAATCAGATGGATGTACACATGAAATAAATACTCAATAATCCACATATGATGTCTGATTTCTTGCAAAAATAAAAGCAATCGAGTATAATCATGTGGATGTAGATATCAAAGACCGTGTATTTAGTATACATGGTCTTAATATAAATTTGTTTAAGGAGTGATTGATATGACAAAGATTGATATTATCTCAGGCTTCCTTGGAGCTGGCAAGACAACGTTGATCAAGAAACTTATTGAGCAGGCATTTAAGGGAGAGAAGCTGGTTCTTATAGAGAACGAGTTTGGTGAGATAGGAATCGATGGCGGTTTCCTGAAGGATGCCGGCGTTCAGATCACAGAGATGAACTCAGGTTGTATCTGTTGTTCACTGGTCGGAGATTTCGGTACTGCACTTAAGCAGGTTATCACAGATTACACACCTGACAGGATCATCATTGAGCCATCAGGAGTTGGCAAGCTGTCTGACGTTATCAAGGCAGTAAAGGATGTATCAGGAGATCTTGATGTAGAGCTCGACAGCTACACAACAGTTGCCGATGTGTCAAAGGTTAAGATTTATATGAAGAACTTTGGCGAGTTCTTCAACAACCAGATCGAGAGTGCTAACACTATCATCCTGAGCAGAACACAGACTACTACACAGGACAAGATAGAGAAGGCTGTAGCCATGATCAGAGAGAAGAACGATCATGCAACCATCATTACAACTCCATGGGATGAGATCGATGGAGCAGCCATCAGAGAGGCTATGCAGAACTACAAGTCTCTTGAGGAGACAATGATGGATGAGGCTAAGAAGGGACATGATCATGACCACGACCACGGCGATGAGTGCACATGTGGCTGTCACGACCATGACCATCATCACGACCATGATGACGACCATGAGCATCATCACGACCACGATGAGCACGAGCATCACCACGATCACGACGAGCACGAGCATCACCACGACCACGATGACCACGATCATCATCATGATCACGACCATGGCGATGAGTGTACATGTGGCTGCCATGACCATGATCACCACCATCATCATGCAGATGAGGTATTTACAAGCTGGGGCAAGGAGACACCACACAAGTACAATGAGGACAAACTCAGAGAGATCCTTGACACTCTGGCTGACACAGAGAAGTACGGTGTTATCCTCAGAGCAAAGGGTATCGTACCTAGCGATGCAGGTGAGTGGCTGTACTTTGATCTTGTACCAGGCGAGTTTGAGGTCAGAAAGGGCAAGGCTGACATCACTGGTAAGCTTTGCGTAATAGGAAGCAAGCTTAAGGAGGACGACCTTGCAGAACTGTTCGAGGTTTAAGAAGGTTGTTCTATGATAAGGAGTTAATATGATGGGACGTCAGAATAAAGAGATACCTGTATATGTGTTCATGGGATTCCTTGAGAGCGGTAAGACAACATTTGCCAAGGAGACCCTGATGGACAGAGGCTTTACAGGTGGAGCCAAGACACTTCTTCTCGTCTGTGAGGACGGAGAGGAGGAGTATGATCTTGAGGCTCTGAAGAAGGCTAATATATATACAGAGTTCATAGAGGAAGATCAGCTCACCACAGACCATCTCCTTGACCTTCAGGACAAATACAATCCGGAACAGGTCATGATCGAGTACAATGGTATGTGGAAGCTCGATAAGATATTTGAGATAAGGGTTCCAAAGGGATGGACGGTTGTCCAGGTTATCTCATTTGTGAATGCGGAGACATACGATGTGTACTCACAGAACATGAAGGCAACCATGGTTGAGCAGTTCAACAGTGCGGACATGGTCATCTTCAACAGATGTGATGAGAATTCCAAGATCCCTGAGTGGAGAAGATCCATCAAGGCGGTGAACAGAAGAGCACAGATCATCTTTGAGATGAAAGATGGATCCATTGCACCTGAGACAAATGAACCTGAGGATCTGCCATACGATGTGAGCGCAGATGTGATAGAACTGCCGGATGACGATTTCGGTATCTGGTATGTGGATGCATCTGACATGAAAGAGAGATACGACGGCAAGAAGATCCACTTCAAGGCCATGGTATTTAGACCAAAGCAGTACGGCAGCAATGCATTTGTTCCTGGAAGATTCGCCATGACATGCTGTGTTGAGGATATCCAGTTTGTCGGATTCAAGTGCTATTATCAGGGTGCTAAGAATCTTGTGGACAGACAGTGGGTTGATGTCACAGCCAAGATAGGCTACGAGTATTACCCAGATTTTGAAGGTGAAGGACCTGTTCTCACAGCAGAGAAGGTCACACTCACAAGTGCACCTGATGAAGAGGTAGTATATTTCAGTTAAGAGTTGAGCAGCTCCCTGAATACATGATATTTGATGTATCCGGGGAGCTTTTTTTGCGCGGACGGGGAATGCCGGAAGAGCTTTGACGTGTCCTTACGAAAGTGTAAGTTGCGTTATTTACCGGCAGAATTTATTATAAGTTTAGTGTAAAAAATAAAGTCAAATTGGAAGGAAAGACTTATGATCAGATCGGCGAAACTTGCGTGTGGCGGTGCGGTTGCACTTATGCTGCTTGGAGGTATGATCTGTCCAGCTATGGCGGAAACGAACACAGATAGTGCATATGGACGGGTTGAACAGAGGATAATTGAAAATAACCCTGATTTTGATATACAGCTAAAGTATGGACTCAATGGATATGCGGTAAATGACAGAGGCAGTGTTATCAGGCTGGATATTGTGTGCGACACAGATTTTGCGGGAAATGTGTCTGTACAGACGAGCTATTCCGAAGGCTTTGGCACGAAGAATATGACATATGCCAGAGATGTGGAATTAAAGGCAGGAGAAAATACAGAGCTGGAATTCTGTGTCGATAATATGGGCTCCGGTATAGCAAAGGTTGAGATCAAGGACAGTGACGGAGAGCTGGTGTACTCAGAGCGGGATTCACTGAGTATAGAGGGCAATGATATGGTAGTTGCGGTGGGCGTGATGAGTGACAGACAGGATGCCATGTCTTATATAGAGGATGTCTCCATGGACAATGTGTATGATAATGCAAAGGTAGAGACTGTTGCATTATCACCCTCAGACATTCCTGAGTCCGAGGAGGGACTGGAGGCTATAGAGTACCTGTTGGTGGATGATTATGATCTGTCGGGATTGTCAGAGAAGCAGAGTGCTGCCATAAAACAATGGGTGTACAGTGGTGGAGCTATGATACTGGCCAAGTCGTCAGATGAAAATGAACTCAGCAGCTTTGACGGGGACTTTGTCTCCGCTGTTAATGACACACAGAAGGTACATGAGCTGGACGGCTCAGATGGGTACTATCTGAATATGGGACATGGCAGGATCGTGGTGCTCCCGTATTCACTTGCACAGACTGATGAGAAGGATAAGACTGCCCAGGCGCAGGCTGCTCTGGAGGCGGGCTTTACGGATATGACACATAACTGGATTGATGGAGGCTGGTATTATGGAGGCACATATTATGGATATGATGTGGCAAATGCAGCCAACAAGAGAAGCACCCCGTCACCTGTTGTCATTATGCTCGTGCTGATCATATATATCATTGTGTGTGGTCCTGTGGCGTACATCGTCCTCAGCAGGCTCAAAAAGAAGGAGCTCATATGGGGAGTTATCCCGGTATGTGCAATTATCGGTACAGGTGCCATATATATGGTAAGCCTCAAGTACAGAGTTACAAAGCCTATCGGACTTACATTTGTGGCTGCGGATATAAGCGGTGATACCAAGCGGGAGGATGCATATTCATATATAATAGGCGGCAGATCAGGCCAATACAAGATAGACATCAACAGCAAATATTCCAACATCGAGATGGATGATTCCATGGAATCCAGCTTTTATGACAATCTCAATGCGGTAAAAAATGATGGAAAAGATGGCGTTACACTGAATTATTACAGCAATCGTTCATTTGGCACTATATCAACTAATGCAAGCTTTGCTGGAAGCAACGATATTGGAAGGATTCGGAAGAATTTGACATTATATACAGATGGCTTTGAGGGATCATTGACAAATGACACCTCGTACGATGTGGAGAATCTTGTGGTCATGTCCGAGGGATATTATTACGTTGCTGATGTCCTGAGAGCGGGAGATACCATACGGATAAGCAGGAAGAATACCCACAAATTTGACGGCGGATCCATACTTGACGGAATGAGATCATATTACACGAAGAAGTATGGTGAGGATTATTTCGGAGATGATGAATCGTCGGCGGAATGGTCCAGAAATTATTACATGCAGCTCCGGCTTGCCCAGTACAGTAGACTCGCTGCAGATGACGGCGTTGTGGCTGTGTGGGGAACCATACAGCGGGATCCGGATATGATGAGTGATGCCGATACGGAAAATTATGGCAGCTATATGGTATACGACATAGATACCCTAAAATATGAGGATGTGGATGGAGTTTATTATTACAGCATTTATGACAGGGATGAGAATGGAATCGGCGGATCAGATTATGGTGATGACGATCTGTTGATGTATTCTGAAACCGTGGACGTTAACATCAGATTTGGCAAGAATGATGATATAACGGAACTGATATACGATAAGGCCCAGGCGGGAAGCGGCAAGAACAAGGTCGTAGTGCAGATGCTCAACAGAGAGACCGGCGAATATGACGCGGTATTTGCCGATGGACAAACGATCATAAAGGGGCAGGAACTTGACAAATATATGTCGGACGGATGCCTGGCTATGAGATTTATATCTCCTCAGCAGGGAGACTATTATGTGGACAGTTACCTTCCACATATCAGTGCGAGGGGAGGTGTCCGGTAATGGTTGATATAGAAGAACTCACCAAGAGATATGGAAAGTTTGTTGCGCTCGATCATATGAATCTTCATATTGATAAGGGCGAGATATTCGGATTTGTCGGACCAAATGGTGCCGGTAAGACGACAACCATGAGGATCATGTGCGGACTCCTTAAAGCCACATCGGGAAAGGTCACCATAGACGGTGTAGACGCACTTGGCAGACCTGCGGATGTGAAACGGAAGATAGGATATGTTCCTGACTTTTTCGGTGTGTACGACAATCTGAAGGTCATGGAGTACATGGATTTTTATGGCTCCATGTACGGCATGAGCAAGCGGAAAGTGGAGAAGGTCGCAGATAAATATCTGGAGCTTGTCGCCCTTCAGGATAAAAAGGACGAGTTCGTCGACAGCCTTTCAAGAGGTATGAAGCAGAGACTCTGTGTAGCAAGAGCGCTCATACATGATCCCGAGCTTCTGGTGCTCGATGAGCCGAGTTCGGGTCTGGATCCAAGGTCAAGACATGATATGAAGAATATACTGCGTGATCTGAAGGAGATGGGCAAGACCATCGTGATAAGCTCGCATATTCTGCCGGAGCTTTCAGAGATGTGTACGAGTATAGGTGTCATAGACCACGGAAAGATAGTGGCCAGCGGAAGCGTGGATGAGATTGTAAATGGTGATAAGAACATGCCTCCTGTAAGGATAAAGGGATATATGTTGGGACTTGATGCGGAGGCCTCAGCCAACAGGATATCTGTCATTGTGAAGGAAAGATTCAATGTGGATCGCATAAGTATACAAGATGGAGAAATTCTTGTCTATTATTCAGGCACGAGGGAGTCTGACGCCGAGCTTCTCAGAAGTCTTGTGGACAACGGTGTGCACGTTCATCAGTTTTTCAGGGAGAAGGAAGATCTGGAATCCCTGTTCCTTAAGATTACGGGAGGTGAGAATCGTGGCGCGAAGAACAATTATTAATCCCATATTGAAGAAGGATATTCTGGTAAATGCGAGAAGTGCCAGAATGGTCGTGACGATAACAGTCATCAACTGCCTGTTTGCGCTGGTTGTCGGAATGCTCTTCATGACGAGCAGAGGCTCGGCATATCAGGTATATTATTCAAATATTGCACAGATGTTTCCTGTGCTTGCGGTGTGTGAGCTGTGCATAATAGGACTCATAGTTCCGATAATCACATCCACCTCGATATCCGGTGAGAGGGAGAGACAGACGCTTGAGATCATGCTGACGACTCCGATAAGACCTATATCGATAGTTGCAGGAAAGCTCCTGTCGGCAGTTGCCACCACGGCAATGTATGTCATAGCAACTCTTCCGTTTATGGCGGTTGCATTCATAGTTGGAGGAATGGGCTGGGACGAACTGTTCAAATATCTTGGAATGGTTCTCTTTATAGATATATACGTTGGTAGTATCGGAATATTTTACTCCTGCGTGAAGAGAACTTCTGTGTCGGCGCCCATATCAACCATAGTGACTATAGCGGTTGTTGTGTTTTTATCATATGCGATAGGAAAAGTTTTTGAATCCATGATGTATATGTCGGACGGTTCAAGAAGCAGTTATGCTACTTATATGATGGGAAAGGCAGTGTGCTATGCAGTCAATCCTGCCATGTGGATAGCAGAAAATTTCATCAGATTGCTCGGGGATGAATCTGTGGTGGAAACCATGACGGGATACGGTAAATACACGAATTTCGTGGTGGATCATATGGCCGTGATCTCAGTGTGTGTGAATCTCGCAGCATCATTTGTGCTGCTTAAGGTGGCTTCGGTGAAGCTGGTTAAGGGCAGCAGAAAAAGGAAAAAGTCAAGGATATGATATTCCAAACAGGTATACAAAATGGAGTTTGACTTGTGTTTGATTATGGGATATCCTTTTTAGTGTAATATGTGCTCCGATGGAGAGGCTGCTCGGCAGAGCGGGAAGGAGCACTTACTTATGTATAGTAAAGTATTAAGTGGACTTGTACAGGGAATCGACGGGACGCTCATATCAGTGGAGACGGATATACACGATGGGCTTCCCGTTATGAATATGGTCGGATACCTGTCCTCCTGCGTGAAGGAAGCAGGAGAACGGGTCCGGACTGCACTGCGCAATTCTGGTTTCAACATTCCTCCGAAGAGAATAACGATCAATCTCTTTCCGGCGGATATCAGAAAGGAAGGCACTGCCTTCGATCTGCCCATCGCAGCGGGTATGCTGGCGTCCATGGGCGTTATTCCAACAGACAATATAAAGAACATACTTATCCTTGGAGAGCTGGGGCTTGATGGACATGTGAATACGGTGAGCGGTGTGCTGTCCATAGTTCACTCTGCGTACAGCGAAGGTGTGAGGAGCTGTATAGTGCCGGCGGGGAATTCCAGGGAGGCCGCCATTATACGTGGGATGACTGTTATACCGGTCACAAGTATAGGAGAGCTGGTCGATCACTTGAGTGGTATACAGACCATAGAGCCTGAATATGTTGATGTAGAAGCCATGCTGGATACGTCAGGGGATGAAGCTGAAGTGGATTTCTCTGAGGTAATGGGGCATGAATCCCTTAAACGTGGAGTGGAGATAGCCGCGGCGGGAATGCACAACATACTCATGACAGGCCCCGCCGGGGCAGGCAAATCCATGATAGCCAGACGTATCCCGACGATACTTCCGAGACTCAGCCTTGAGGAGAGTATAGATATAACGAAGGTGTACAGTGTGGCGGGGCTTCTGGATGAATCCTGTCATATAATAAACCGCCGTCCATTCCGGGCACCTCATCATACGATATCCCTGCATGCCCTGTCCGGCGGCGGGCATAATCCGAGACCAGGAGAGATAAGTCTTGCACACGGTGGTGTGCTGTTTCTCGATGAGCTGCCGGAGTTTAACCGGAACGTGCTCGAGGTCATGAGACAGCCCCTTGAGGACGGTGAGGTCAGTATATCAAGGCTTGGTGGAATATACAGATTTCCTGCGGACTTCATGCTGGTTGCGGCGAGAAATCCATGCCCCTGCGGACAGTACCCGGATATGAACAGGTGTACATGCACGGTCAGGCAGATCAGGAATTATAATGCCAGGATAAGCAAGCCTCTGCTTGACAGGATAGATATAAATGTGGATGTTAGGAAGGTGGACTGCAGACAGTTATTTGGTGGCCGGACAGGGAAGAATTCAGCAGAAATGAGGGAGAGTGTGCTGAGAGCCCAGAGGATACAGAGTGAAAGGTTCAGCGGTGAAAATATACGGTTCAATTCCCAGATGGATTCGGCATTATGCAGCAAATATGTAGTGCTTGACGGCGAGGCAAAGAATTTCATGGAGGACTGTTTTGCCGATATGGATATGACTGCGAGAGGAGCATACAGGGTACTCAAGATAGCCAGGACTATTGCGGATCTCGATGGAGATCCTGAGGTCGGGATAAAACACCTGAGAGAAGCGGTGTTCTTCAGAAATGCGGACATTCAGGGAGGTGTGTGACATGACGGAGGAATTACTTTATCTCTGGTTTGGGATGATAAGCAGGATGACTCACACTGTGAAGATGAACGTTGCCATGAAATACGGAGGTATAAGAGGACTGTGGAACACTTCTGAGGAACAGCTTCGGGATGAACTCACACAGGCTCAGGCTGACGGATTCCTTGAACACAGGGATGCCGGGAAAGTTGCGGCATATGCAGAGGAGCTTCGAAGAAATGACATTACATATATTTATCCGGGACATAAGCTGTATCCCGGGAAGCTGTATGATATACCGGATCCCCCAATGCTTCTGTTTGCAGCAGGGGATGTGGATGTGCTGGCGGATCTGGACCCTGCGGTTGCGGTGGTAGGGGCAAGAAAGGCCTCTGTGTACGGAAGGGAAGCTGCCGACAGGCTGTCGGGGGAGCTTGCAGCATCAGGGGTTACTATAGTCAGTGGAATGGCACTGGGAATAGATGGCGCTGCGCACAGAGCTGCCATGAAGGCCGGAGGAAAGACTGTGGCTGTGCTCGGAAGTGGTATAAATGTTCCGTATCCGAGGGAGAACTATGATATATATCACGACATAAGAAATGGCGGCGGAGTAGTGCTGTCGGAATGTGGGCTTGACATAAGACCGGATGCTTTCAGATTCCCGTACAGGAACAGGATAATCAGTGGACTTTCGTCCGGTGTGCTCATCGTTGAGGCGAGGGAAAAAAGCGGTTCTCTGATCACTGCGGACCAGGCGCTGGAGCAGGGGCGGGAAGTGTATGCTGTTCCCGGGAGGATCACGGATTCGGGCAGCAGAGGCTGTAACGGACTTATCAGAATGGGGGCGGTGTGTGTCACACAGGTGGAGGATATACTTGATGAAATGGGCATGAACCGAGCTGAATCAAAGGCGTTTAACAAAAATTTACTTGCGCCTGCAGAGAAAAAAGTGTATAGTTGTGTACGTTTGGAATCAAGGCATATAGATGATATATGCTTCGAGACTGGGATTTCAGTGTCTGAGGTGACTCAGATATTGTATGAATTAGAACAGAAAAGATTGATAAAACAGTTGGTAAGAAATTATTATGTCAGAGCCTGACCATGAAAATGAACACTGTCGGAAGATGCTCTGGGATGATAAGAATTACAGGAAACCTACAGAAAGGACAGATAGCTATGGCAAAAAATCTTGTTATTGTTGAGTCTCCAGCTAAAGCTAAGACAATAAAAAAGTTTCTTGGATCAAACTATGAGGTGATTGCTTCGAATGGCCATGTGAGAGATCTGCCAAAGAGTCAGATGGGAATAGACGTTGATAATGATTTCGAGCCCAAATATATCACTATAAGGGGTAAAGGTGATATTCTTGCCGCTCTGAGAAAAGCGGTTAAGAAGGCCGACAAGATCTATCTCGCAACTGACCCGGACCGTGAGGGAGAGGCTATATCCTATCATTTGATGAAAGCACTTAAGCTGGAGAATAAGGATTACAAGAGAATTACGTTCAATGAGATTACAAAGAATGCGGTAAAGAATTCTATAAAGCAGGCAAGGGACATAGATATGAACCTTGTGGATGCCCAGCAGGCGAGACGAGTGCTCGACAGACTTGTTGGTTACAAGATCAGCCCGGTTCTCTGGGCAAAGATCAAGAGAGGTCTTTCTGCCGGACGTGTACAGTCTGTTGCACTCAAGCTCGTGTGTGACAGGGAGAAGGAGATAAATGATTTTATCCCGCAGGAATACTGGACACTGGACGCGAATCTGACCGGCGGCAAGCTCAAGAAGCCTATCACGTTCAAGTTTACCGGAGATGGTAAGAATAAGGAAGAGATATCAGGCAGAGCGGCCCTCGATGAGATACTCAGCGGTCTTCAAGATGGAGAGTACGTTGTAAAGTCCATAAAAGAGAGTGAGAGAAACAAGAAGGCACCGCTGCCATTTACAACAAGTACGTTGCAGCAGGAGGCTTCATCGAAGCTCAATTTTGCGACATCCAAGACGATGAGGATCGCACAGCAGCTCTATGAGGGAGTTGATATCAAGGGCCGTGGAACGATAGGTCTCATAACATACCTGAGAACAGATTCCACTAGAATATCAGAGGAAGCAGTTGCTGCTGCTGACAAATATATAACGGACAATTTCGGTGAGATATATATTGGCGATTCAAATGGACGCGCCAAGACAGACAAGAAGATACAGGATGCTCATGAGGCTATCAGACCTACAGATGTGACTCTGTCACCGGTCATGGTAAAGGAACAGCTCTCAAGGGATCAGTTCAGACTGTATCAGCTCATATATAATCGTTTCCTTGCAAGCCAGATGGCGGGGGCGGTATATTCTGTCAAGAGTGTAAAGGTAAGCTGCGGCGATGCGACATTCCAGACATCCGCATCAAAGATAGCATTTGACGGATTCCTTGCTGTATACAATCTGGACAATGACAGAGGAGAGACAGTTGCGGGAATCAACAATCTTGCTGAGGGCGATGTGCTGGAGCTTGACGGCCTTGAGGAGAAACAGCATTTTACACAGCCGCCTGCAAGATATACAGAGGCATTGCTTGTCAAGACATTGGAGGAGCTTGGAATTGGAAGACCAAGTACCTATGCTCCAACCATATCGACCATACTTGCGAGAAGATATATAACGAAGGAACAGAAGAAGTTATATGTGACAGCCATAGGTGATGCGGTTAACCAGAGCATGGAGCAGGCGTTCCCGGTTATCATAGATGTGAATTTCACGGCTAACATGGAGTCCCTTCTCGATAAGATAGGAGAGGGAACCGTGGACTGGAAAGTGGTTGTCCGCAATTTCTATCCGGATCTCGACGAGGCGGTGAAGAAGGCGGAGGCAGAACTTGAGTCCATCAAGATAGAGGATGAGGTGTCCGAGGAAGTGTGTGACGTGTGCGGACGAAACATGGTCATCAAGTATGGTCCTCACGGCAAATTCCTGGCGTGTCCTGGATTCCCTGAGTGCAGATTTACAAAGCCGTTCTACGAGAAGATAGGTGTTACCTGTCCTAAGTGTGGCGGAGACGTGGTCATCAAGACGACGAGAAAGGGCAGAAGATACTATGGATGTATCAATGCACCTAAGTGTGATTTCATGTCATGGGCAATGCCAAGCAATGAGAAATGTCCTGAATGTGGAAAGTACATGATAGTAAAGGGCAATAAGCTGGTATGCTCAGATCAGGAGTGTGGTTATACCTGCAACAACAAGGCGGCGGAGACTGCTGATAAATAATTAAGATATAAGATATGTGACAGACAGATTCCTAATTGGAGACAATTAGTGAATTTGTCTGTTTTTTTGTTGAATTGTAGAAAAATTAAAAGAAGTGTATGGTTGTCATAATTATTAAAATTGTGTCGAAAAAAAGACTGACCACTATATGTTGTGGCTGAAAAATCCAGTAAAATCAACACTTTCTTAAATCTTTGTTTTTAGGACAACTTTACATAAAATATGGTTGTTATGTCAATCTTGTTGTGGTAGAATCACAAATAGTCATAATATTTCGAGCAAAAGATACTTTTTGTTACATAAAAAAATGGAGGATAACTTATGAGTGTACAATTGTTAGATAAAACACGAAAAATCAACAAGTTATTGCACAATAACAATTCACATAAGGTTGTTTTTAATGACATTTGTGATGTGCTCAGCGACATTCTTGCTTCAAACGTGATGGTAATAAGCAAGAAGGGCAAGATACTCGGACTCAAGAACAGAGAGGATATTCCGGAGATCCATGAGCTCATTGAGGGTAAGGTAGGAAGTCTCATAGACAACATGCTCAACGAGCGTCTTCTTCTCGTCCTGTCCACTAAGGAGAATGTTAATCTGACGACACTTGGATTTGATGGAAAGGATATAGACAAGTATCATGGTCTGCTCCTTCCTATTGATATAGCAGGAGAGAGACTTGGAACTCTGTTTCTGTACAGACTTCAGACTGAGTACGATATAGATGACATCATTCTTGGCGAATATGGAACCACCGTTGTGGGACTTGAGATGATGCGGGCGCTCAATGAGGAGAATGCTGAGGAGAATCGCAAGCTGGCCATAGTGAGATCAGCAATCAACACTCTGTCGTTTTCAGAGCTGCAGGCGATCAAACACATTTTTTCCGAGCTTGACGGCGAAGAGGGAATACTGGTGGCAAGCAAGGTCGCAGACAGGGTAGGCATAACAAGATCGGTTATAGTGAACGCACTCAGAAAGTTTGAGAGCGCAGGTGTTATCGAGGCGAGATCATCGGGAATGAAGGGCACGTACATAAAAGTGCTGAATGATGTGGTGTTTGATGAACTGAAGAATGCCTGAGAACAGAATTATAAATACATCGAAAAGGAGAGACATATATGATACCGGCAATAGTGACATTGATAGTAGGTGTAGCGATAGTGATAGTAAGCTTTTTCCTTACTGACGGTCCAAAAGAGAATACAGAGAATTCTGTGATGGATGAGAGCAGGGAGAATCTGGAGAAGAAGCTTGATGAGTATTGTGACAGCCTTGTAGAGAAGAAGAAGAATGAGCTGAAGAAACAGGGCGAAGCTGTGAAATCGGACATGAAAAAGGGCCTTGATGAAGTCAGGGAGTCATCGAAAAAAGAGCTTGCTGAGATGAGAGAGAGTTCAAAGAAGGAAATGAGTGAGCTCATGGACAGCACAAGGAAGGAGCTGGATGAATTCAGAGCCGGCACAGTCAAGGCAAATGAGACAGCCCAGACTGATACCCAGAAGAAGATAGATGATGCAGTCAAGGCATACGAGGAGGGTATAGAGGCTGCAAAGAAGAAGATGCAGACAGAGCTTGAGGCTTGTGAGAAACAGTTGTCAGAGAAGGCCAAGAAGCAGATGATAGATTACATCAACCAGAGCCTTAAGGACGCATACGAGGCATATGATCCGGATGACACCAGCGAGAAAGAGCCTGTGACATACGATGAGCCTGAGACTGTAGAGACTTCCGAGTCAGAGCCTGCGGAGGCAGATAACGGATCAGAGAAGACTGAGCCGGATGCAGAGAAAGCTCAGTCAGAAAATGATTCTCAGGCAGCAGATAAGACAGAGATAGCAGATGGAGCTGAGACTAAAGCTGATGCTGAAGCAGAAGATGACATAAAGACAGACGGTATCGCTGACAATGATAAGTCGGAGACATCCGAGGGTGAAGCGCAGAAAGAGAATACCGAGTCAGAGAGCAGCACTGAGGCTGCTGCAGATGCAGAGGCTGCCGAGAAAGCAGTCAGTGTGGAGGATGCACCGGTAACAGACAGTGCATTTACAGTGGTAGAGGCTGAAAATCCTGAGAAGGCAGCCGCAGCAATCGCTGAGAATAACAATGCTGCCAGATCTAGAAACAATCGTTCAAAGAAGAGAAAAAAGAAGAAAGCCGCTCAGAACAAGGTTGTTGATATATGGGATGAAGGCACAGATGTAGAGTCACAGGTTGCAGACCTGCACAAGAAGGGACTCAGCATCATGGAGATCGCAAACAAACTTGGAATAGGAGTTGGAGAGGCTAAGGTTATGATAGACAAGATCAATGAGGCTGACAAACAGTAATCAGTCCGGGAGGTAAGCTATGTATAAAAAAAGTTATTTCAGAGGCCTTGGTACAGGGCTGGTGATAGGAGCACTTACCATGACTGTTGCGTTTAATTTTGGAAATGCCGGAAAAACTGATTCAGGTCAGGGCAAGACGGCGGTCGTAAGTCAGCAGCAGGATAAGAGCACAGAGGATTCTTCCACAGAGACGACAACAGAGAAGAAGACCGAGGATAAGACGACAGAAAAGACAACGACAGAGAAAGTAACCACGGAAAAGAATGCCAATGCCGATAAGACTACAACAGAGACAGGCAAGTCAGAAAATGGCAAGAGCGATGCAGAGAGCGGCAGTGGAAGCAACAGTGGTACGACCGGAAGCTCCGACAAGTCAAATGGAACCGGCACAACAGATAACAACGGAGGCCTTTCTGATAAGACAGAGAGAGTTCCATCTGCCAAGGACAACGGCTATACAGAGGATAAGAATTCACAGACCGGTTCAGGAAGCAGCACAAATAAGACTACCGAGGCTGCGACAGAGGCTGTGAAAGCGAGTGCCATCAAGTATGACAATGGCGGCGGAGAGATCACATTTGGAGCCGGCACATCAGCATACGAGATATGCCAGTTGCTTGGACAGATAGGCATCAGGGATGCAGATGAGTATTATGACTGGCTGCTCAGGTCAGGATATTCAGGCAGTCTTGTGCCTGGAACATATACATTCACCGGCAATGAGACAAATGGCGGAATAGTATGGATCCTTTTAGGTCATCAGTAAATAAAAATATATAAAACACAAGAAAAAAGTGCTTGAATGCACTTTTTTTTTGTGTTACAATGTCGATTGCGTGAGTGCGCATAACAAATATACATGCTGGTTGATAGTTGGCGTGGTGCCTGTGCTCGGGTGGTCCAAAGAGTTGATGCCGGCAGAAGATTTTAACCATGGAGGTAGAAAAAATGAGCGTTATTTCAATGAAGCAGTTATTAGAGGCAGGTGTTCATTTCGGACATCAGACAAGAAGATGGAACCCCAAGATGGCTCCTTATATC